>Ga0233438_10000634_pt1 | contig 43203 bp, 36 predicted proteins | sample SI_123_September_FD_182720 | JGI IMG/M metagenome (GOLD analysis project Ga0233438, IMG submission 182720) | Seawater microbial communities from Saanich Inlet, British Columbia, Canada - SI_123_September2016_10_MG | ecosystem: Environmental > Aquatic > Marine > Inlet | place: Canada: British...
TTTCGATCAATGGAACTCGCATTCTCCGCTTATCCATCGATCAGGGATATGATTACAGCAGCTACGTCACGAGCTTGGCGAACGTCACGGTCACGGGTGCGGTGAATCCAGCCGTCACGAACGATTACGTCGTGAAGTACACGATGACGAACGATAACAATCTTTCCGAGGTTGCCTATCAAATCGTCAGCGTTTCGGGTGGGTTGTTACAATTGGGTCTCGATGTCAAGAATTTCGATGCGTCCAGCACACCGGCAAATCTAGGGTGGTCCGCTAGCATGTCTAGCGACGGTGCACTAATCGCCGTGGGTTTGCCTGGATACGACGGAGACACCGGTATGGTAAAGATTTATCAGTTCAATCGCGTGTCCGTCCATTGGGACCTACAGGCCACCGTCCTCGGTCCAGCGTCTGGGTCTTCTTTCGGATACTCGGTTTGTTTGAGTAAGAATGGTGCGAGACTCGCTATCGGAGCACCGGGAACCGCAAACGGTTTCGTGCGCGTGTACGCGTACAGCGGTGCCACATGGAATCAACTTGGAAGCGACCTGACAGGTACGACCGGCGGAAAGTTCGGGTTTTCGGTTGCGCTCAATCTCGAGGGTTCCAATTTGGTCGTCGGAGAGCCACGGAAATCGTTCGATGTGAACACAGGAGCGGGCGTTACGAGGATGTTTTCGTACACGAGTTCACAATGGACCGAAATTTCGAGCATGACGAACAATCAACTTGAACACGAGTTGGGTCACAGTGTCGCGATCACGTCAACGACCAACGTTTTCTTAAGTGGTGCGCCCATGGCGGGTCCGGGATACGTGAAGTTATCGTCTTACATCGGGGGAAACGTCCCCATTTTCGCTCCCACGATGGTCTTCGGTGAGAAATTCGGTTGGAGTGTCACTGTTTCAGATGACGGCAACACGTTCGCCGTGGGTGCTCCGTATTACAACAACAAGACCGGTCGGGTGCTCGTATTCGACGCGACGACATCACCACCGTCTCCGAAGGGGAGTCCGATTGTCGGTGGAACATCGCTGTTGGAATTTGGTTTGTCCGTGCATTTATCGGGTGACGGTTCTAAATTGATGGTCTATGCAGGGAACGGGCGCGTGTCCACATTTCGGTACACAAACTCACAGTGGACCCTCAACGCCGACGAGACCATCACGTCATCAGAGACCAGTGCTCAATTCGGGTACGCACTGGCTAGTTCGGGTGACGGTAGGCGAATGCTCATATCAGCTCCGTTAGTGGAGTCCGGCTCGGGACTGGTTCAGGTGTACTCGACGGAAACCACTCAGATTACAAATGGAGATTTCGTCGGACCGACCTTAAGTCTTAACGGTCCAATTAACTTCACTGTCGGTCAAGGCGATGTGTTCACTGATCCAGGTGTGCGAAGAGACGACGGTTTGTCCGGGTTCATCGCGACAGGTGCTCTCGACCTCAACACGATCGGCGTGTACAACCTGACGTACAGTGCAGTTGACGATTCTGGAAATGCAAACGAAAACACCCCGAACAGAACGGTGACAGTTACCGACGTGTCATCCAACAATTCCTTTTCGAAAACTGCGGTCAACTCCGCGCATAACGCCGGTGTGCAGATGTCGGGTGACGGCACGCGATTTGCGGTTGCGTCGGGTGCGCTCGAGACGACGTATGTCAGCGATCAGAACGTAGGCAATGGTCGGGCTTTACACGGAAGCGTCAAAGTGTATCAAATAGACGAGTCCGTGTCCCCAACCACGTTCACACAGGTTAGTGATATTACGGATAATAGGCGATACTTTGCCAATTCGATTCAGATGAATCAATCTGGAACCAGAATCGCGGCGATGCACACGACAGATTCCGATTCTACAGATATATCCGTGTACGAGACGGGAAATAACACACATGTGGAAATATCGCCGTTTTCGAGACTCGACGATTCTTTTAGCTTCGACCTTCCCACGCACGGTTCGATCGCCCCGATAACGGGTAACGCCGTAAACTTATTCGGACGCAGTGGAGATCGTCAGTCGTACAGGTACAGAAACCTGGCGACGTCGAGCGACGGGGCGGTGGTCGCGATAGGAAAGCCGGTCAATGATGGGACAGACTGCATAAGCGTGTACAAACTCTCTGGGGACACCGTCACCATCGGGACGATGGTTCGACAGGGGGGCGCCATTTCACCGACCAATCCCACCTCGACGCGCTCGGATATTTCTTCAACGGGTGGAAAGATAATCTTTTGTGCGAATGATACCACTTTCATCTATAACACCACTTCGGGGAACGCGGTGAAAGAAGCTGAGTTCCCGTTCACCGAGAATGTGAATGCGATTTCGGATAACGGCTCTATGGTAGCGTTTCCGACGAAATCTGGCATCGGCTTCTTCCCCATAACCTTATTGGGTGGCGACAGGATTTCGATCGAGCACGGAAGCGTATTTGCGGAACCCGGGTACACTTATACGGGCCCGGACTATTTGACTGTCACCGGAACCGTGGACACTTCGCAACAGGGTGAATACATTATACAATACCAGACGAGCACCAACACCCAAATTAGGATCGTCAACGTCAAACCTCCGGTCGGTCTGCAGATGAGCGGTTCTCATTCGACAACGAACGTCCCATACGGACCCGGGTTCGCTGGATGGACGGGGACTTGGAGGAGTTATGACTTTACTCTTTTCACCGTCCCCGCTGAATACTCGACGTTGCCGAACGGCGATTTCTTTATGTCGATAAACCTCAATGGAACGATTCCGGTTTCTGGTAGCACGCAGTATCAGTCGATACAGGTCTTCACGGACGGTGGGTTCTCCTCGAGCATCGATTTCACATCCAATGGTTCGCAAACTGGTGTATCATATAATTTCTTTTCTGGTTCTACTTACCTGAATAGGGTCCTCTTTACGTCAACGGTCGGTAGTGGATCCTTATCGGGTGGTGATGTTGTAAAAGGTCGTCTCCATCTGTACAACACCTATTACAGCACGTTTAGTGTGGACGTGTCGCTCGAATTCCAGGGAGTAAATCCTGCTCCGACACCGATCATCACACTCACCGGTTTCTCCGATAACTTCATCTCTACCGGTGAAGATTTCGTCGACCCTGGCTTCACATCGGATGATCCCGGTGATACTCTTTCGACGTACATCCCTGTCACGTTTCCACAATCCGCGTCGTGTAGAAAAGCCATAGTGTACCGCGCTGTCAGATCAGGACTTGTAGCCTACGCGGTTCGATACGTCGAGGTGGCGGAAGGGTCCGGGGCAAAGATAACGATGTACCACTATTCGAGCGGTTGGTCACAATTCGCGAATGATATCGTTTTATCGAAGGACTTGGACCTGTATGACACCGACGTCGCCCTTTCGGAGTCGGGCTTAAGGGTCGCGATAAGCAAATATACCCAGGGCCAGGGTTTGGTTTTCACGTACGAGTACAGTCAGCTGACTTTTCCACCCGCCTGGGTGCAGTACGGCTCGACGATACAGATTTCGGGAAATAATCGAAAACCCGGGTTTAGCCTAGCCCTGTCAGGAGACGGTAACCGCCTCGTCATTGGAAGCCCCGGCGACGCAAACACCGCGGGCGAAGTCTACGTGTATGACTACGACACCACCACCAACGGGTGGGTAAAAAGGAATCAGGATTTATGGTCCCTGACGTCATCGAACTTCATTGCCCGGGGCTTGACAGGATATTCCATGGATTTGTATGGACATTCTGTAGACATATCCAAAGACGGTGCACATATCGCCGTCGGTTCACCCTTGAACGTCACCGGGATCGGCCATGTGTCTGTCTACACCCTTTCTGGCGCAAACTTCATTTTGAAGGGAAAGGTGATCGTTTCAAGTTCTGCTAAACCAGAATTCGGTCGAGACGTTTCCATCACGGACACGGGGCTTGCATTCGTGACCAACGCCGGCGCGTCCGTGAGTGGTGCGGGCAGCCTCATGGAATACAGGTTTTCTGGTTTGTGGTACAAATCCACCGAAAGATCATTTTCCGTTCCAGTCGCAAGCGCGGCTATAAGCGAAGATGGAAACAAAATATTGTCGGTAACGGACGTCGTTGAGGTATTTACCATTTCAGAATCGCAAGTTCCAGGTGGACAGTGGGAACAGTTGGGATTAGACATCACACTCGCTTCCATCACGGCTCCTGGCGTCGACACGAACCCTTCCCCCTCGGCTGGGTCTCGGTATTCACCGGGAATGTTCAAACCTACAAACAGTAACGTGACGGGCTACGCGGTTGATATCTCACACGACGGTACGATCTTAGCGATCGGTCTTCCTTTCCTCGAGATGGGTGGAGGAGATCCGTTCGTGGTCAACTCGAGAGGAGCCGCTGCCGTGTTCAACTACGATGGCCTCGTTTGGAACCAGGTGGGGGGGACAATCGTTCCGAAATACGTCCACGACAGTGCCCTGACGGGTAAATACGACGGTGCCACCAGCGTGACGGTTCTCAACGATATCGCCGAAGCGAACACCTTTAGCGGTGCTGACATAAGTATCAGCGGCGACGGACAATATATTTGCGTCGGGTCTCCCGGTTATTTATCGAATCCCATCGACTTGCAGGCCATGGATTCCCTCCCGAACGAGGGTGGGATGACATTCTGGACCCTGTACAGGAGAAACTCCGCTTGGGCGCCGGCGAACGACTTGTACAACGTCGGTTGGGAACCCGTGGTGAGACGAGACAGCGAACTCTCTGAAAGTCTTTCGGGGTACAATCCACAGAGCGGCAGCGTCAATGAAAAGAAGCGAGAGCTTTTGGGCCTGGGTCTCGAGGTGTCGAGCGACGGATCGTTCGTCGCTTTCGATACGAGAACGGATGGAGTCAAGGTCTTGGCTGAGAGTTCCGGGGTGTGGTCCGTGCAGGGGGTCCTCGAGACCGCTGCGACGACGGCGTTCCTCAAAACAAGGAATATGCTGGACCCCCCCGCCGTCAACGGGGCATACACGTTACAGCCGAGTGCGGCGGTCGGCTTCGGTAACTTCCCGGCGAAATATTGGCCCGTCAGTTACATCTCATTATCAAGTAACGATAAGTACCTGTCCGTGTCGCAGCCTCTATTAGATCCCCTCGACAGGGGGTCTTCGACGACGAATCAACAGGTGGAGGACCTCAGGTTAGGTCAGGTGGCGGTGTTCAAATCGAACAATAACACCAGGCAGAAGAGGCGTGACATATGGATGCAGCAGTTCCTGAATGACGTTCGTCAAAATCAGGGGAGCGCGGAGGAGACTTTAGGGTTGTACGAACCGCTCACCACGGCCATGAGCAAGGACGGACTCACGATCGCGATCGCTTCGCCGTTCGGGAAATTGGACGCGAACGGCGATCCAGATTTCATCGACACCGCGGCGCTCAACGCCGGGTTCACCGTCTTCAACTATGACACCGGTTCGGCGACATGGACCGCTACGAATGGCGACCCGTTTCGAAGCTGGATTCAGGTGTACACCTATTCCGCGAACCAATGGATCGAGAAGGGAGCCCTGATAGCGCCGCAGCAAACCGGCGAACCGGAGAATTCCCTGAAATTGTATTTCGGTCAGCACATGGCGCTGAGCTCCAACGGCTCGAGGTTGATCGTTTCCGGGGTTAAGGAGTCCATACATGAGGTGTACGTCTTCGACTATGACACCAGTTCGGCGACATGGATCACTACGAGCGGTGACCCGGCAAACATGGAGAAGATATACGCCGGTAAGTATCGGAGGCACAATAGGATGAGTGGTTCCACAAACGCTACCACCAATCAGTATTATTATGAAGAGTCTAGGGTTGTGGCGGAGGCGGACCTACACGGCGGCACGTACCAAGACGTGTACGGGATCGGGTCGGTAAGTGGCGTGGCTATATCGGACAACGGGACGAGAATCGCCATTTCATTTGCCAACTATTCGGCGATAGATCTCACCGCCGCGACGACCACCGGGGGTGTCGTCGCGGGAACACAGAGAACGAGTCAGTGCTTCGAGATGGTCTTACTCTTCGAATACCACTCCAACTTTCACACGTACGCGGCATGGGAGACAAACCCCCCCAATTTTCCAGTTCATGGCGACGTCTTTCCGTTCGGCCTCAACGTGTTCCCGCGTCACGTAAACATGAAACACTTCGACCTTCACTGGGGTGCCGGCCTGTTCTCGACTGGAAGAACCAGGACCGGGTGGAACACCATACCCATGGATGCGAGAAGTTTCGAGAACGTGTACATGACGGGTGGAACGCATATGAACTGGAAGTTATTACATTGGGAGATCTTCACGGCCGAACTGGACCTTGACGCCCCGACCACGGAAAGGTTTAAGTTTTCTCCAATTCTCCAATCCAGCACGTCTAGTTCTCCCGCAGCAAAGCCACACAAGGGCATACCGCACAGCATTGTTAGTGGATTGCGGTTTTGTGGTAACGACGCCGTGCTCATCGAACGATACGATAACGCGGCGGGAGGTTCGGTCGCCACGAAAGAATATGTTAAGGGACAGACCGGTGCGGATCATTTTCAAATCAGAGACTACAACGCGAATCGTTACCCCTGTTTATTGGTCTACAACTCAACTTACGACAGGGTTACGAGTACAGACTCCTTTCCTACGCGCCATATCGATTCCGCAGCTCATTACAGTCAATCGTTAACCCATTGGTTCGGACAGGAAATTGATTCGGGTAATGCACACACCTATCCCACAGAAATACACGGGGTCGCCTGGCAAGATGTTAACGACCCGTGGGACGCACCCGACACGAGAGCGCTGGACAGGGATGTCAACGGCCCCGACGGCACCAGGCATCAGGGTTGGTGGTTCAACGACCACACGGGGTGGATGCTCCTCGACTTCAGCACTGCACCTACAACGTTCGAAGACGTGCCCTACTCCGTCGCCGTTTCCGATAACATCGGCCGAGTCGTTTTCGGCATACCACAGGCGGTTACTCATCGAGGAAAAATCGAGATTTTCGATGTTTCGACTGAAAGTTACACACAGCAAATCAACGGTAGTAACAAAACCACGCATCGATACGTCCTGTCAAAGGTTGGAGACGACATTTACGGTGACGCTGCGAGGGGTCGATTCGGAGAAACCGTGTCGATATCCGGCGATGGGAGTCGCGTGGCAGTGGGCAACAGGCCGTTTTACAAGGAAGGAACTTCGTCTGATTTGGACACTCGGGTTCCTACCAAATTTTATGTGTATGAACACGATGCAACCACTAACGAGTTCAACAAAACGATGGAAGAGACAATGAACGTCATATCCAGCTTGGAGAATCCCGGAGGATCTCGACCGACCCTCTCGGCGTTCCATAAGATGTTTTATTTCAATTTGGACGACGACGTGTATTCGAAATGGGGTAGACCCCCGTGTTTTGGAATGAATCGCTTAAGTGTCGGGCACAGTCTCAATGAACCAGCTCAAATTAAGCTGACAGCGAGCGACGGCGCTAAGGAAGACGCATTCGGACGGAGGGTCTCGATCGACGGCGATACGATGGTGATCGGGGCGTACCAGGACGACGTCTATGGATCTTCCAGCGGGTCCGCGTACGTGTTCGCGCGCACGGGCGACTACTCCAGCTGGAAGCAGGTCGCCAAGTTGACTCCGAGTGACGGCGATGGGGGTGACAACTTTGGTTACAGCGTGTCTATCGACGGCGACACGATTGTGGTCGGTGCGTATAGGGACGAGATTGGGAGTTCAGGTAGCGCCGGGTCCGCGTACGTTTTCACGCGCGATACACCCGGTGACCCCACCTCCGACTGGACGATTTCTCATAACAAGCTGACAGGCGGCGGCGCTACTAGTGACTACTTTGGCTTCAGCGTGTCTATCGACGGCGACACGATTGTGGTCGGGGAGCGGGGATACGACGACTCGTCCTCGGGATACACCAGATACAGCAGTGGGTCCGCGTACGTGTTCACGCGTAACACACCCGGTGACCTCAATCCGCTAACCGACTGGACGCAGCGCGCAAAACTGCTCGCGAACGACGAAACGGCAAATGCCTTATTCGGATATATAGTTTCGATCGACAGTGACACGGTGGTGATCGGAGCGCCCACATACGGGAATTCCCCAGAAGACGGTGGTAGGGGATCCGCGTACGTGTTCACACGTGACACGGCAGGTGACCTGACTTCCAGTTGGACACAGCTTGCGAAGCTGACCGCGAACGACCGCGCTGATGGTGACCGATTCGGCTTCAGTGTCGCAGTCGACGGCGACACGGTGGTGATCGGGGCGTATGCGAACGACGATGATGGAGTCGACAGCGGGTCGGCGTACGTGTTCACGCGCGACACGGCCGGCGATCTCGCCTCCGACTGGACTCAGGTTGCCAAGCTGACCGCAGACGACGCCGCTGGGGATGACTGGTTCGGCAACAGCGCGTCGATCGACGGCGACACGATGGTGATCGGGGCGCAAGGGGACGAAGCCGCGTACGTGTTCAAACGCGACACGGCCGGCGACCTCGCCTCCGGCTGGACGCAGACTGTCAAGCTGACCGCGGACGACGGCACGGCGAATGACGATTTCGGCTGCAGCGTCTCGATCGACGGTGAAACGATTGTGGTCGGGGCGCGTTCCACCTACCACGGATCGGCCTATGTGTTCCTACTCAACAATCCCGAGATTCTAGAAGATCAGCAGCAGGTTTGGGTCGACTCCAGATACAGACAGGCCGACGTGAAGCTTTCATCCGACGGCACGAAACTCCTGGTGAGCGTTTTCAACAGGTTTCAGCTGTACAACATAGGGGGGGTCACTTCAAAGTCGTTCTCCACACTGGGTGACGCTATCATCGGCGAGACGAATGCGAATACGTGGGGCGTCGACGATTTCGCGTATTCCCACTCCACCGTCTCAGATAACGGACTTAGCATGACCGTTCCACAGGGAGTGATACCCACGGCGCCGAGTCAGAATTACGAAAAACGGATTAATATTTACGATTTCGACAGGGATACGAACGCGTGGGGGCTGCGCATTTCTTCGGTCGTTGAAGGTACAGAAATCACCGCCGCAACTTTCCCCGCCGAGTACAATTTCATATCTGCGTTGTCGAAGAATCGATCGATGGTCAGTTCGTTTTACTTGGGACCCACACAGCCCGTGTTCAGGCAATACCTCGTCTCCACCGTGAATTCACAGCAGACGTACAACAAAATCTCCACCTTGTCTCTCACATCACTCAATATAAATGCACAACCGTTCACTCTCAACCCTCTTCTTCCTAACGAAAGAATTGCGGACTTTACCATGAGTGAGGATGGAACTAAAATAGCTATCGGCAACGCGAGGGGTGTCACCAGGTTCACTACTATAAACGCACGGAAGGAGATGGGTTCCGTGAGTGTATTTACCTACGACACCGAGAGTGAAGAGTGGATTTCACAGTTGATCAGCATACCAGATTCCAGCACGTACGTAAACTCCGGGTTCGTGTCGTCGCAGTTCGGTACGCGGGTCAAGTTGTTGCCAGACGGAAACTCGTTGGTGGTGAGCGCACCGTCCAGTCGAGACGGGGAGGGTGACATCTTTTTCTTCGATACGTCCTCAACGACGGCAATCACGCAAAAATCGCCTCCGTACGCCAACCCATCCTCCCTGTCTCAGGGTATGTTCGGGAGTTCCATTGGTATTTCCGATGATTACACGCAGCTGTTCGTCGGCGACCCGGGGCACAACAGCGGCGTCGGTAGGATTATAGTCGTCGGTTACGACGGGTCGTCGTGGGGTGGCGCCCCCCAATATATCACGCGGAACCGTGCCCCCGAAGCGTACTCGACCACCAGAACCGACACAATCTTCGCCGACTATGGAACCGGTTATCAAAACATACTCACGAATACGTACAACGGTGGCTCGTTTGGCGCGTTTGTGTGGAGGGACCCGGCGGAGCCCCGACTCACGGGAAATTATAACGCTAGCGGAGGAATGTGGTTACCGGTGAAGTTCGAGTCGACATGGACAGTTTCGTTCAAATGGAACCCCAGTTGGAACTACTCCACCAGAAGCGACGTTGTTGGACCTTACGAAATGCGTTTTATTTTTTACGCCCCGAACCAACCAAGTTCGCTCGCGGGATCGCAACACGGTGGATACAGTTTGGTACATGAATTCGACGCTGCCGAACACACAATCATGGATCCCACCGATACTGCACTTTCCACAGTGTCACTGCCTGTCGATTACGGGTTTGGTAGATCTAGCACGGTGACCATAAGTTACGATAATGGTGTGTTGACCACGAGCGTTGACGATAGGTGGACCTCCTCATACAGTGGTATTCAATACGGAAACCTCACCGTGGACAACAGAACCTATACCTTCACAGGTTCGGATTTGAGTGCACAACAGGCCCTGTGGGGGCAGGAAACCTATATCTGCTTCGCCGCAGTGAATGGTAATTATTATTGTAATCAATACATTCAAAATATAGACATCTCTTACGACGTTGCGAATAGCAGGTCGTTAAGTACCAACCCCATGTTCGGTCGGGACTTCGACGTGACGAACAGGGGTGATCGTCTCATATCTTCGTTCCTAGGTGAAAGCAGTATCGTAAATGACGTTTCGGGGATAATTACACCGGATAATACCGTGGCGGGTTTTAACGAATATTTCACATCGAATTCAGGTCTTGAAATAGCCGAAGTGTTTAAGAGGGACACTGCGGGGGTTTGGGGTTTGGATAGTTCCGTGCCGACCCGGTTGAAAATTGAACCACAGTTAGGAGGTACTGGTATGGTGGAGTCTCTGATCGAGAACACGTCCATTCAACCCACCGTCAAAATATCGGGAACTGGTTCTTTTTCGATGTTCGGCCTCCCGTCTCTTAAGAAACTAAGTGGAAACACGATCGAACGACAATCGACCAATTTGAACCTACTAACAAATTTTCAGAATGTCACGCCGGTCATTTCCCTCGTGGGCGACAGCGTGATCAATATCGCGGTTGGAACTTCTTTCACCGATCCGGGTGCGGTCACCGACGTATATTCGGATACGATAGTCGTCGGTGGTGATCAGGTCGATATTAACGTGGTCGGAACGTATGTAGTGAGGTACACCGTGACGAGATTATCGCTGACGAACTTCGTGGAGCGGACGTTTACCGTGTTCGTACCGTCTGATCCTCCGACATTGACACTCCTGGGCAGTGCCAGCGTCAGTTTTCTCGCCGGCCAAGCCTACACCGAGCCCGACCCACCCGCGACGTTCACGGGTGGCGCTTTGGAGACGTACGGTGTACCCCCCGACGGCAGTGTTCCGGGTACGTTCAGGGTAAGATACGTGGTACGGAACGGGTTGGGTATCGCTTCCGTCGAGAGGGTGATCACCGTGGAACCGGACACGACTCCACCCGCGCTCACCATCTTAGGCGGCAATGTCGTCCACAAAGTCAACACGAACTACAGAGATCCCTCGTACGTGGGATCAGATGGAAATGAGGAGATTTTCACAACCACACCCTCGTATATGCTCGGAATCGATACCTTGGGACAGTTCCGCGGTGTCACCTCGGTGACGTACAGCGCGACCGACCAGTTTGGGAACACGGGGACATCCGTTCGGTCTGTGACCGTCAAGGACGACTTCGAGGCAGCGTCGGCGCACACGATCGGTGACAGTCAATCATCAGCGTTGTCGAGCACCGGTAACAGGCTCGCTTCGATGGTCGGTCAGGACGTCTCCCTGCACGAAACAGGTGGCGCGTTGGTCAACACGTGGACGGGTCTGGGGTCACTGGTGGGTCAGATGGTCGACCTCAACTCCGACGGCACCATCGTAGCCTTCACCACGACTGTGGGTGTCTACGTCTACGAGTACACGACATCGTGGGTCGAAAGACCCCCTCATAGTTCGTACCCGAGGTTTACAGTCTCAGGTTCATCGGCGTATCGCATAGATCTTTCGGACGATGGCGACACCCTCGCGGTCTCCTACCCGGGAGGAACCGCGGCGTTCACCGAAGAGGTTACCGTGTTCAGGTGGAACGCGACTACGTACGCCCTCGATTATAACCAAGGATCCGCGACGACTGTAGGTTTAGGGAATGCGATGTCATTAAACTCCGACGGAACACGCCTAGTTTTGGGGTACCCGGGTGATACTCTCCCGAGTGCGAGCATCACCTCTCCGAGGTATTACTCCATCAATCCGTCACCCACACTGAACGGGGTGACCCAGCGACAGTACACATTCACGAGATACACACTCACGAGATACGGTCAGTACGGCAGCAACAACACGATGTACTGGCAACTGAACCTCGGGGCATCCTGGAATTGTTCGTGGGATTGGTACGTCTACGGCCCTCGATGGGGCGGCGCCGACGACATGCGACTGATTTACTTCGCTCCGAACCCAATCACCGCGTACCAAGCGTCGACGCATGGAGGGTACAACAACTTCTATGAATTTTGGCAGGGTGACACACACCAGATCCGGGACAATAATGATGTCTATAAGAAGACTCAGAACGTCTACTACGGAACCAGGAGGTGGCTGAAGGTCGATGTGTCATACGACAATGGCGTGATGACGTCCACGGTCCGCGAGAAACATGGGAGAAAGAGATTGGTGTCGACCCTCTCTCACGACTTCGGCACGGCGCATCAGCACCTGTACAATACCCCTACGTACTTCGGTTTCAGTGGACGAACCGGGGGAGTTTCTGCTACGCAATACATCGAGAACATCCAATTGACTGGCGTGGATAACGTCGGTGTGATCGAGGTCTTCGATCGAGTGGGAGTGCAATCTTGGTCACGGGTGGGAAGTGATATCAATGGTGGGACCGACGGTCAAAAACTCGGCACAGTCGTGAAGGTATCTGGAGACGGTTCGACGATTCTAAACGTGAACAAGGGGAGAGACGGAAACCAGCAGAAGGTGTCGGTTTTCACATTAAATTCCGGAACGTGGACGAAGAACGCGACGCTTCTGGACAGTGTCGTGACACGAACATTCGGTACTGATGATACTGACGATCTCGTGGATCTCAGCGACGATGGGTCGATGGTAGTTTATACAAAGGGGACCGGGACCGAGACGTACGCGACGCACCCCAACGGTTTAGCGTCAAAAATTCTCGACGGATTCAAATTGGACGGCGGTGTGTATAAACACACGCTGGTCATACCGAACATACCCACGGCGTCCACCAAACATGTCTTCCTCGCGGGTGACAAATCTAAGGTTTTGGTGCAGTGCGGTACCGACACGTCCGTCTTCGACGTGACCGAGACGGTTTTCGACCCGATCATCACTCTTACCCAGGACGATGATGTCGATACCCTGACCGTCGTCGGCACATACACGGAACAGGGGGCGACCTCGAACGTGACGGACGGATCCTCGGTGACTGTCGGAGGGGATACGGTCACGGCCGCGGCGGGTACGTATAGGGTCACGTACTCGGTGACCGACTCGAACACCGGTCGGTCGGGATTCAGGACGAGGGTCGTGATTATTTCGGAAGCCTAAGACGGCCGTGGTCCGGGCAGTTGTACATCCAACCATGAACGCCGAATCCATCGCCGAATACGTCACCAAGCTCGAGACTTTGCATGAAGAGTCCCGCGAAAAAATCGAGCAGCTCAAGAAGCTCCTCGCGCAGGCGAACGACGAACGCGTCGCCGCCCTCGAGGAACTCAACAGTTTCCGCGACAAGAAGCGATACAAATCTCTTTACGACACGACCACCAAACCCCTGATCGGCTCTCTTCTTGGCGACGACGAGTACGATTCCGCCGAAGATTCGGATTACGTCCAGTCGGATACCACCACCGAAGAGGAAAGTATCGAGGAAACCGACGACGACGACGACGACGACGAGTTCTTCACCTCCTACAACAACGACATCTACGAGATGCTCATCGACCTCGCCGCGGACGAGAAGTCGAACATCAAGCGCATGGCCTACCACCGCGCGGCCGATGCAGTTTTCTACCTGCCGTACCGCATCTCCAGCGCGCGCGAACTCGCCGAGGCCCGGGGTCCTAACAAGGTCGCCGGTATCGGCCCTAGGATCGCACAGAAGATCGACGATTTTCTCGCGAAAGGCACAAGCCCTAACAAGAAACTCGCGGACCTTTTCCTCAAGATAGGAAACCTCGAGGAATCGCAGTTCAAGTCCGAAGCGTACTGGAACGCGGCTGACATTCTGAAGAGCCTCCCCGACAAGATCATACACGGCTGGCAGGTCGAGAACATGCACGGCTTCGGCAAATCTATCTGTGCGAAGATCGACGAGTTCACGAAAACCGGCAAAATTAAACGCCTCGATGAACTGAAATAAATTAGTACATATTTTTTATCAATTGAATATAAATGAATATCGAGCAGTTAAAAGATAGCTGGAAAGTAATAAGAGATGAGCTCGACAGTTTACCGATGAATGTATTCATATCTGATACACCGAGACCAACCGGTGAATGGCAGGATTCACCTATTTTAGAGAAAATCGTGAATGATTATACCGATGGGAAATTCGGGTGGTTAAAAGGCGGTCAAGAACATGTTCAGGAAGAATGGATTAGTTGGCCACTCGTGTGGAGCGGTCAGAGGGTGTATGGAAACTGTGTGAAATGTCCAAAAACCACTGAACTACTCTCACGTATCGATGGAATAGAAGTTGCGGGGTTTTCGTTGATGAAAGGTGGTGTGCGATTGACAGAACATGTCGATAACGTATCTGAAAACTACAAATATACATATCACCTCGGGCTAAAATGCCCGGTCGGTTCTATACTACATCATTCAGTACAGGGTGATATCACAGAAGAGAACGGGAAGCATATACTGATGGACGCTCGTCAGGAACATTGGGCTGAAAATCAATCCAATGAAGATCGAATCATTTTGTATGTGGAACGGTATTAGCATCTCTTTCTCTTGTTAGACATCTCAGTCAACGCTAAAGCAACGTCATAAAAATCGATTATTTCGTTTATCTCGGTTTCGTTGCATAATTTTACCTTCTTCACCAAATCGAGGTATTCAGCCGGTGCCGATCTCACAAAGGCGATTTCCGCGGAGATGAATTTGTGCTGGGGGTTCGAAATGTATTCGGCGAGCTCGGTTTCCGGGAGCTTCTGAAATACCGAAACGAAACTAACATAATCTTTGTGAAAGTCCGCCCAGAGCTTCAGCCGCCCTCTCGCGTATTTCAGGAAACGTGGTGAATCGAACATGCGTGCCGCGCAGGTGGAAATGAATTTCCACCAGGATTTTTTTCTTTTTTTAATAATAATGATCCAAACCGAATTCGTCGGTCTTCTTTTCGGTACTAGCTCAATTATATTTCTCGTGTTATTCCTGATCGACCGCGCCACGAAAACATCAGCGTATGACCCGAGGCGGAAAATCTTTCTTGCCTGAAAGTAATGATTCCGCCGATTGCCAAATTTTCAATCGGTCTTCATTCTGTGTTAGCTTTGATCGTGGGAATCGACAATTTAAAGGAACATAAAAAGAACAGGGGTAAGTGAGTCAGAATGTATGTTCAGGCGATATGCCAAACTCTGACATCGATGGGACCGCAATATCTAAGAAACACGTGCAAATGGGTCAAGATGGCGATCTGGGACGCACCGTTTCGACTCTTCCTCGACATAGAACTGGAATTACAGTCGATTCAACGTTCGGAGGAGAAGGAAGCCTAAGAGAACACGTCATACCCATCAGAAATCTATTTTTACAGTCGCGTAAGTACCTTGGTATTTCCGGTCTCGCCACTGACCAGTTGCGTTTCGCGTTTCTCGAGGCCACCGAGCCACTATGCCCGGACATCCAACGTAAAATTTGGCAGGAGGTTCTGTATTGCACCGAACCGATATGCCCGCCGGCGCCAAAAAAATGTTCCACAGCTTCGTACGGGCCATCTTCGGGTTTGATCCCCCGCAGACTACCTTGACCCTCGTGGAGCACCTGGCGAAATACGATATCATAAAAACAAAAAACGAGTGCGGCGAGGACAGGTACATCGCCGTAGAAAACGAATCCTCCGAGCATCTCGACATACTTATTACGAAGTGTAAACGACTCTTATCCTTCGTAGAAAGTCACGGTCTAGAGAGCAGATATGCGCCGATGCTCACGGCGTTCGGGGATGAGATAAGGCGATGCGCCGAGACGGGTAGAGACCCCGAGCACCTTTTCGAAACGTACGAGGTGATCAAAAGGCAGATCATCGGGCGCTCAGAAAGAAGCCTAAGTGACTTGGATGTCCAGCACGTGTAGGAGGAAATGGACATGTTCCACAAGTTGCAGGGTCTCGTCGACAAGGTGGCGGAGTTGATCCCCGAGGGGGACTACGTCGAGATCTGTAACGTGATCATGGCGATACGCGAGCGGGTCAGGCCGCCGTGGTTCCTGGTCGACCAGAACGAACCCATGACCCTGCCCACGACGGACGGGCAGTGGCCTCTCATGGTCGGCGACGACTAGAGTTTTCTTTTGCGATCTCGGATGAAGGCATCTAGTGTTTTGTCTTGTGCTTTTGTCAACTTATAGGGACTACCGCCGTTTTGGAACCTGTGTATTTTTCTATACCTCGCGAGTTCTTCTATCGGTGCGGGTGCAGGTGGGTATTTCTTTCCACTGATGCGTTTGACCTCTGCTTTGAGCTTTGCGCGTTCTTTTGGTGTAAGTTTCCACGGGTTAGCCTTAGAACTGATTCCGTATTTAATGGTACGTAATTCACCTGTACGGCACGCGCCGTGACAAAAACCGTATTCGATGTCTTTGACGGTCCGGAGTGCTTCGTGTTTGTCGATGAACATGTTTACTTATATCAGATATTTTTATCCGTCGACGAGTAGGTCGATCTCCTTTTCGTACGTGTGAGAGAGTAGTATCTTCTTAAGGTCCCTAGAGAATGTAATGTGATTCTTCGGAATATCACCCCAAAGTCGCTCGTTCGTCACGAAGAGGTCTACGTGGCCCTCCCCGAGTAGGGGCTCTAAGAGTAACCAGTTCGGTTCGTTGTACCGAATCTTGGTACATCCCCGAGCGAACTTTTTCGCGTAGATGTACCACGCCGCTATGGACCTGTATGTGTGGATCGGTTTCCGACCCTGCTCCAGACATGCTCTCATGGAAGGCACGACGAAGGTATGAAATTTGGTGAAGCCGTCCATGCAAATCCGCTCCAGGTCGTCGTGATTGGACGCCGACGAGAGTCGCTCCTCGATCTGGTCCACGTACTCGTCTACGTCGAAGGGAAGATCGATCCCGATGGACGGTACGATTTCCTCCCTTTGTAGGTTCTTGAAATGCTTACGATGGGCTTCATCGCCCATGACCTCGTCGAAGGTCCTGTAGCCGGACAGGACGCCGAGGTAGGCGAGCGATGTGTGACCGCCGTTGAGTATCCGAATCTTGGTCTCCTCGTACGGCTCTATGTTCTCGGTGACCGTGACACCGACCCGCGCGAGGTCGGGGAAATCCGAGGCGAACTTGTCTTCTATGACCCATTGTGTGTACTCCTCCGTCTGGACCGCGGTGTACCCGAACCCGGGGTAGGATTCCTCCACCTCCCATCGGAGTGCGTCAGTGGCGCGGGGTGTTATTCGGTCCACCATGCACGAGGGGAACTTGACGTTCTCTCGGACCCAATCCGCGAGCTCGTATTGGTTGGTCTGGTATAGGTAAGCCAGAAAACTGGTCTCCATCACGGCGCCGTTCTGACGCATGTTATCACAAGACATGACCGTGATCGGCGTCTTCCTATTCCTCAAGCCGCACGCCAGGTACTCGAAAAGCGGCGACCCCGGCGCGTACCCGCTTTCGGTCACGGTTATCGTCACGAGGTGGACACTCGACAGGGCTAACATGTGTTTCGCCACGGTTCGGTTCTTGGTCCAGTCAATGAAATCGAGGTGGGATCTGACCAGGCGACACGACGACGGGGTCTTGACCGCGTAGTCGTCAATCTCCCTGAACCCCTCGTTCCTCAGGTTCACGGCGACTATACCCCACCGGAGGTCACCGGTCTCGTGCATGTAGTCATCGATGTACACGGCTTGGTGTGCCCTGTGGAAAGCACCGTACCCTATGTGTACAATTCCCGTCTGGCACTCGTTCTTGTCGTACCGGGTTTTGTACATCCTTGCTTTAGCCAAGAAAAAAATTACTTTTCAAATGTGAATTGACTTTTGAACTTAAATTTTAAATATCATCGGAAAAGTCAATTCGATTTTCAAAACTATTCTCACGCGGGGAAAAATTATTTTTCAAAATGAAGATTCAATTGAACGATAAAAATATAAATTCCCTGAAAAAGTCTAACCGTAATTGAAAACTAATTTTCCTAGAATTTTCACCGAGAAAACTATTTTCTAAATCACTCATGACTTTTCAACAATAACTTTAAAATTTCTTTAAAAAGTATTCTTCAAAATCATTTCCACCTGCGCACGCCACGATGCTTGATCCCGTGTTTTTCTTCTTCGATCACCTGATTCAGACCAAAATGCTCCCGAGGAAAATGGCCTCCGAGACATTTTTCGCAAAATTTACCGAGTACTGTGAGAAGGAAGGTTATCCCACACCCAAAGACATGGAGACGGTCACGAAAATAATCGACTCTGTCCCTCTGACTCGATATGGGTTTGATAATGGGTTAATGGTCCGGGTTGACCATATGGGTTATATGGACCGGGTTGGCCCTGAGATCCACTTCCCTGACCCCGAGATGCTCAAAAAGTATCTCGACAAACTGGTCATCGAGTCCAAGTGTCTTCTCATCGAGGAACCCCAACTCGGTGTCGACTTGATTGGGCCGAAAGGGACGAGATCACTCGAGGATATTTACGAGGAAATCGAAAACATTTTCGAAAGAGAAAAGAGGCAGGCGCGCAGGCGGGAATCGTACAAGAAGAACTCCGTGGTCAAGGAGTACGACGCGCTCAGAGCTGAGATCATCAAACGACAGGATGAACTCGATAAGATGCGTTCGAACTTCAAATCCCTCGGGGCTAAAAAGCGTAAACTTGAGATTGAAGAAGAGGAGAAGATGTAAAGGTACTTAGACAATACGATCCATACCCTTGTAAGAAGATGGAAGACCTCCGAAGCATCATGTCGATAATCGATCGCTACACGGAATCTATTTCCGAGGGTGATTACCTCGAATTGTGTAATAAGCTCCGAGACGCGTATAACAAACGGTCCGACCCCGTGTACATGTTCGACTACGAAAATTTCGCCATCCCGCCCGTCGGCCCCGACGCTAGGACCTTGCAGTATTTTTACTCAACGTATTACGATCGTGGAGTCCAACTCGACATGGATTTCGTTTATGAGCAAATCATGTATTTGGGCCGAGAACTCGAGTCGAATCAACCACTGAAACGGGTATCACCGAGGATTAAGGAACAGGTGAAATTTCATTACTGTAAGATGCGCGGTATCGATCGATCCGAATTGAGTGACGAAGTGATGAAACACAAGGATTTTAAGACGACCTGTCGTACGTTTCTGTATTTGGAGAACAGTTTTCGTGCCAAATATAGAGACGGAATCGAGCAGCGTATCCGATGGCTGACGGTAGCCGAGGACGATTTAGCCACAATTTAGAAGCCTAAGACGGTGATGGCCTGGGGAAAATCATACATCATGGCACTTCCTGAATTTCGTGAACCGCGTGGGTTCGATGACCTCAAGAACCTTCAGCGGATCGCCGACGAGCATGTCGATCACATGAAGGAGGGTACGTACCTCGAGGTGTGCGGCCATCACAAATCGCTGTTCGACGAGTACACCGCCCTGTTCGAGTCCAACACGAAACTATACGATTTGTGGCAGGCGGAGAAGAATAGGGTGAACGTCCCCTTCCAAGCCAGGGTCGGTTTACCCTTGGACCCCGAGACGTTCGTGCGCGTGAACGAGGAGTGGGTTGAAAATTCGGAAGCTTTGGGGGCACTTCGCGCCGATCTCGGTGTGGCGGAACGATCGCTCAAAAATCTGAAGCCGATCGTGCGAATCACCCAGAGAATTAAGGAAGACGCGATCAGGGACTTTTGCAAGGGTGATGAGCGCGGTGTCGGGCGCGGGTCGTGGACGTGGCAGAACCTCACGCAGCACTACGAGTCCATGTTTTGGTTTGAGACCGAGACCGAGCACAACAATTTCGTGAGCGGCTTGAACGAGCGGCAAATCTACCAGGATTACAAGCGCCGTTTTAACGAAAAGGTTGAACGTGCGACGCAGGAGGCTCGGGCGCTTAAGATTAACCTGGAGCGTGAGATTAAACGCGTCGAGCGGCGAATGGCCCTATTGACCATGACGCTCAATCACGCCATACCACGGTAGGTCTGCGTGCACCACCACTTGTTACCGCCGGTGTACTCGAAGATGATGTGAATAAGCGCGCCCGCGAGGAGGTGTAGCACGGGCGTATCTAGTGTAATGTTAAGTTTAGAGATTCCGTATATCAGTACCGCGTTCATGATACCTATGACCAGGGCTTCTACTAGGACCGTCGATGTAGATCTCATCATCTTTTTACTGTACGCCGAGAAGATTTATTCGGGGACCTCTTCCTCTGCGAGGCGGGTATCCCTCGTGTCTTCGAGGCGGCGGCCCGTTTGTTCGCGGCATTTGCCGCGAGTTTCCTGCGCGCGGCTGGAGAAGGAGATTTCTTTTTCAGGATAACAAACCTGATGTCCCCTCTTCTCACCAAATTACGGGTTACAGGGTTTTTGAAGAGTTTTTCTCTGGGAGTTTTATGTCTTATTACTTCCATGGCTTTCATGACTAAGGTATTTGACTTACGATTGTTTCTGCTCATTCCACGCAGTCCAGCTATGGTATTCGGTGTGAAGTAGGCGTTATGATTTTCGTTCCCCGCTTTCCACATAACCTTCACTGCCTTACTACCATTCCTAAAATTGTTATAGCTTACGGGGTCCTGATTTGGAAGGGTTTTCAGTTCCACCTCCTTCCAATTTCCGTTTCGAAACTGTATCCCATCCTGGTACTCTTTTAATTGACTAGTTGTCGGCCACTTAAACCAATAGGAATAGGATCCCATGCGAAACCCTGTGTTATTTACACCCGTGATCTTAAACCCCCACCCCATATCATCTCCGTGGTATACGTCATAATGCCTCTGGGCATGTTTTTTAAATTGTGCCTTACTGACTTTCTGCCGATCGTAATAGTGAAGGGTTTCGGCCATCAATGACATGATTCTATGTTTCTTGTTGCCATTGATGGTGGGAAATGGTTGGTACTGTCGACCTGCTGAGTTCGAGTTCGAGTTCGCGTTCGAGTCAGAGTTCGAGTTCCAGTCAGAGTTCGACATTTTTACTTACTGTACGCTGAGATTTAATTCCTCCTACGCTTCTTGGTGATCAATGCGGCCGTTCGCTTCGCCCTGTTTAGAGTTTTCTGACGTTCGCGACCACCTCTATACGCAGCTTGGATTTTCGTCGCGGCCTTGTTTTTATTTGTACGCTTTTCGAGCCTCACAAATTCCAGATTCTTCTTCCTCACATTCGCGCGCGTCTTGGGGTGCTCGAACACGACTTTATTCGGGTCGGTACTACTACTTTTTAACCGTTGCATCGCGCTCTGGATTTTCCGATTTGATATTTGTCCCGGCTTCGGCCTACCCTCAAATGTGTACATCAGTCCAGTTACGGTTCTCGGTGTGTAGTAATCACTGAACTTTTTGCCGTTTAGCGTCCACGAAACTTTGACGGCTTTCGCGTCTTTGTTATTAAAGTTATTAAGGGTAGCATCCTCCTTTGGGGGGTTGTTAAGTTTGACCACTTTCCATTGATAAGCATAGGGAGTAGATATGGAGTAGTTCGAGTTCGAGTTCGAGGAGTTCGAGTTCGACCCCCTAGAGCTGGAGCTAGGGCTCGACCGTGACCTCGACGGGCTCCTGGACGGCGCTCGACGGGTTCGGTTCGAGTTTGACGGGCTCCTCGACGGGCTTCTGGACGGCAGCCTAACCCTTCTCATTTCCGATCGTGTTCTAGGCGATCGACGGGTTCGGTTCGAGTTCGAGTTCGAGTTCGATCCCGGCCACCTGTCGGTTGGGTTTAGGGTGTTCCACAGTCTTCTATGTTCATTCAGAACCCTCACTTGACGGTTCGAAAGTCCACCCCTTCCGTTCTCCTCCCTTCTGACCAAGTTCTCAACAAGTCTTGTCATTTCCCGTTCTGTTCTACGTCGAGTTCTGTTGTCTACCATATTTCCTTACTGTACTACCAGAAAAAAAATGTAATGTATCAATAGAGCGATGATCGCCGCTGTCTTCGTGTTGATCATCATCATGGGCGCCGGGATGTTGGCGTACCTGTATTGGCGGCAGCAGCAGCAGACAAAGACAAAGGTGGTTCTACCGCCGAAGCGTTCGATCGCGGACTTACACGGTGAGTGTATAGAAAATCCCTTGAATTGTAAGGTGGACGAGGTGACCACGATCGAGGAAGGCGACGATCCCGAATATTACGAGAAGGAGTATGGGTTCAAGACCAACCTTCAGAAGATGAAACAGGGTTTGAATGATGACGAGATTGCAGCGCTCGAGGGGAAAACCCGTCAGATTTCGCAGGATGCACTCCGAGACAGTATGAACCACTGTAAACTTCGACTCCCCGGGGATAGGTTGAGAAGGAAAACGTACGACGTGCGTGGCAAGGAGATCGGGCGGGAGCCCACGACCATGCTCGGCTTGCGGAACGAATACATAAACCTCGCCGAACCCGAACTCGATAAGATGATCGCCGACGATACGACGACGTACGCTGAATACGAGCAGTTCTTAGACGCCTACGGTCGTAAGCAGGGTAAGGGTACGTACGGTGTCGGTGGGATTACGGATTGTGATTTCTACGTCGACGGGTGTGCGGTCAAAGAATCGGACGTGTGCCATCCGGACGCGATAAAGAAACACAAGGATATTCTTAAGAACCGACCCCCGATAAAAGAAATGCCCGAGGAGGATTACAACCGAGCGCTCGAGGATTCGGGGTTGATGATCGGCGCCAAGGGCGAGGTCATCTTGACCGTACAATCACAGAAGATCGTGGAGGGTGCTTCGGACGAGGAGAAGGAGAAGGCGAGGAAGGGGTTCGAAAGAGCTTCTAGAATTGTCCAATGGATGGGATTGGACGGGGATGATGATTTGTTCTTGAGCAGTGAAGAGTTTAGGACGGCGGTGGGATCGCAGGAAGTCACCCACGGGATGACTAAGTATATGGACCTGATCGATACGAACGGCGACGGGTTGGTCAATAGGAACGAGTTTTTCGATCATAAGGTGAATAATTGGCAGTCGATCGACAGGAACTCGAACAAAAACCTCGACGCGAAGGAATGGATTCAGACCGTGGTTGACTGTAGTGAAAAACACGCGAACGATTCAAAAGCGTGTGATACGAAGTATCATAGTACACCCGAGGGGAGGAAATACTTGAGCTCATGGTTCGATAGAAACTGGAAACCTACGATGGACCTAAACAAGAACGGTTTGGTGAGCAACTTGGAGTACGGCATCTTCGATGCGGGATACGAAGTGTCGAAGCGTGGTATTTACTCTTCTTACCAACAAAAATAAAAATATAATCATATAACAAATGAAGCGGGTGCAGCAAATGTACATCTTTGCGGCTTTCGCGTTGGGCATCTTTTTGTGCCGAAGTGTAAAAGAAGGGTATGTGAGTAATCATGTGAAGCAAATCTTGAATAAGATCAAGATGAAAGAGCGGGAGGCCAGTTGAAGAAGTGGTCCATATCCCGGGGTGTGTGTGGTGTGATCAGTGATGTTTAGCCGACGATGAGACCGTCTTGTTCCATGCGCGCATGCACCTGCTCGTAAGACGTGTGTACGATTCTTTTCATGAACTCCGTGATGGCTTCTGGAGTTTTTGGCTTCAAAGTTAGCGCGCTTTGGTAAACTTGTTCCTCTGAAGCGCCCCATGGTGGTGAGAGTTGATTCATCAGACCAACCACACGGCTTCTTGACATTGAGGACAGTGAGCTGTTTCGGTCTGATATGAGCATGTCGGCGATGTTCACGCGTGTCAATCCAGAATCTTTCAATTCTGACATGGCTTTGCGGATTGTTTCTTTCTCCTTTACGGTGGGAGCCTTGCCATTTTGTCGAACCCCCCTGGATGGGGGTATGAAATCACGAAGGTTCGACGAAGGTGGTGGTTCCTGTGGTATGAAATCACGAAGGTTCGACGAAGGTGGTGGTTCCTGTGGTTCCTGTTCCTTGGGGGGCTCGGGCTCGGGCTCGGGCTCGGGCTCGGGATCTGTTTGATCACCTTCGTCGTCCGTTCCCCTTGTGTTGTCATCGTCGAAGTCGGAGTCGTCGGCCTCCTCCTCCTCGGGCTCCTCCTCCTCGGCCTCCTCCTCCTCGGGCTCCTCGCTGATCGCGATCGCTTCCCGTAGGGATCCTTCCGTAGGGATCTGCTGGGTCATATACTGGGCATCGAGGATTTCGAGCATACGTCTATCCCAGTACCTTGTCATTGCTTTCAAAGACCTGAGATGGGAGACATGAGACCCCTGAAGTTCATTTCCTATCCCATTGGTGTCTCGAAAATAGATAGAAGATTTCTTCTTGGGGTCCCACATGATAAAATCCCAGTCATTCTTGGACTTCCGGTTGTTCGGTGTCTGCTTAAACCAAAATTCAACACCATTGATCTTGCGGTGCTTTCCCACACTGTTCAAGAAGGGCTTGAAACCATCGAGGTTTGTGTACGTCCTATCCGGAGTAAACGCGGTCTTCTTCTTCTTCTTCTTTGGTGGGGGCTTCTCCCCTGGTGACGTCGATGCCTTCCTCTTACGATCCAGGTCTCTTATGACCATCGGGCACGTTGCAGATTTCACCCCTTTCACAGGGTTGCACTTATCGCATCGTCCGCAGCGAGGGACCTCGTGTTTTGTGCGGTAGAAGCCTTGACCGGCTTGAGCTGCCTTCTTGTTCGGAAACCATTTGGGGAATCCGGGTGTTCCAATGAGGCTTTCATTGATCGGATCGGGTTGGATCTCATCGAGAGCCTCCCGCTCTTGTTGCTGTGTTGCCTCTGAGCAGGGATGGACACTGTTGTAGTGCACCTCCGGTTTGTGGGACAGTCTGATGATCCGATCGGCATCAAGATTTGAAGGCAACACCAGCGGAAAAGGCACTTTTGGGTCGTGGGAATAGACATGCGCGGTGACTTTGTAGTGGTCAGCGGCTGCCTGCAGAGTAATGTTATCGCCCCATTCCCTGTCATTTTCCATCTTACTCACGTAGGTTTCCCAGTCTTCGGTTATGAACGCCCTGTACCGATCCGGCTCGCTCCTCAGCTGGTTGATGGCTGCAGCGCGGCATTCTGCGTAGCGCTCCTGGTCACCGTCGAACAGCTGGTCTGCCAGCCCCCGAAACTGGCAGTTGCCATCAGCCTCAATTTGTGTTTCCACCATGCCGCGTTCGCGCAGGCGTCGTTCGAGATACTGCTGCTCACGTACGTTACGCTGCTCCGGGGCCCGGTCTTGCCGTGCCCGCCTCGCAGCTTTCAGGTGCCGCAAGCGTTGCAGCTCGGCGTCAGCCTCCTCGGCCATCATCTCAACCTCAACGGTGTTGGGAGTCAGATCGGGTTGGATCTCATCGAGATCCTCCTGCAGCGCGGCGTCAGCCTCCTTGGCCACCGTCTCAACGGCGTTGGGAGTGTCGGAAAGGTTCCCCAAATGGTTCGGTGCGTCGTCGTCTCCATCGGAAAAGTGGGTGGGAGCACCAGGGCTGGGACTGCGCTCCACCTGCGAGTCGTGATTCGGGTCTTCAGTTACCTCGGGTGATGCTGGTCGGGGTGTGACCCTCTGAGATCGCGGGTCCACCGGGTGCCTTTCGTCGCGCACCACCTTCATCGGGGTTCGGTACCCTCCAGAGGCTCCGGATATCTGGTCCCTCTGTGCATTGAGAGAGTCTATCTGTGCTTGCAGCCCATGTATCTGTGAATCAATGATGGCGATCCGTATCTTATGAAACATGGCTTCCGTATCATCATTGAGATCAGGGAAATGGGAAGGAAGTGTGAGGCCGCTTAAGCTTGGGTAGGTAGGGACCGGTGCAAGATCGGGCTCAGGTTCTTCGATATGGGCCCAGTGCACATAATCCTCATTGTCTTCGCAAAAGATCAACTGCTTTATTGAACCGTCGGCCGCCAGCACCTTCCTGATGGAATTAGGTTCTGGTACCTCGCCTTGCGTGGCTTTGGTAAGCTTCTTCCTGTGCTTCTTTTCTTCCGCATTCTTTCTCTCTTGGCGGAGCAAGACTTTGTACTGATCCAAGTTGACAAGTCGATTTTTTATGTGGAACATCTCATCTTCGTTTAATGTGACGATGTCCATATCCACGAAATACTGGACCAGCTTCTTGGCTGTTGCTTCAAGCCTTTTGAGAGCATCAGGGTTGTTTGCACCAGCGATGGAGATGTTCCCATTCTTGAAGAAGCAAATGTTTGCTTTGACCGTAGTCCCAGGGTCTGGTCTGGGGCTGAGAAGGCCATCTGGAAGTGGATTTAAGTTACATTCCGGGATTTGGCCAACTTTGTAGACCAGGAGTTGCGGGGGTGTTAACTCCGGCTCGTATGATATGTCCAACCTATCGGGGCCAAGGGGTTGATTATCGGGTTGTGTCCGAATACTCATAATTCGTCTGACCGCTGTCTCCAGGCCAGTTCGTCCAGGAAATTGGCCATTGTAGTGGACCTGGCAGGTCAGGTTGTCCCATGTCATCGGGCATTCGAGAAGCAATCTTTTCTCGGTTGGTTCGAGCACATATTTCTCGACGACGGTCTGGTAGACGAGCTCATGGAACCGGAGCGTATCAGCGACTCCAATGTTGTCAAGGTATGGGAGTGCCCCCGAGTAAGCCGTGGTAGCTGTTCTGTACATCTTGATGCACACGTATGATGTATCCTCTCCGCTGTTCTTGAGCTGGCAATAAAACCACATAGAGGAAGTTCCTTCAGGAGTTTTTCCATCAGACGTCGTGGACTCCGGGGTACTAGTTCTGACTTTGAGCTTCTGCCAGTTCCTGCCATTGCGGTGACCAATGGCGGCGATCTGCTTCACGCTGAGCTTCAACGTATTGGCACCCACTCTGACATCTGTTAACTCTTTGGGGTATGAGTTATCCTGGCCGAACAGTCTGCAAATGTCCAGTCGCATACCCTGTACCGGTGGGTATTTCTTCTTGCCACAGAAGGGACCGAATGTAGTTATGACTTGCACTTCTTTATTGGCACCGCTGGAGCTCAGCCCCGGGGAGTTGAAGACTCCGGGGAGAGTCATGATTTGATATTACCCAAATCAAATGACCCGAGAAAATGATACCTTTACGAAAAAAAATTAAAAAAATTAGTAAATAAGTTTCTGATCGTAATAACACGATATGGTCCAAAAATTGACAGATAACGTTATCTCTGTGGTCATCTCGGTGACCGACAAACCCTAAAAAACGGGGTCGAAAGGTCGCATTTGAACAGCGCTGCCGACGCGCTGATGCGATGCGCATGGCGCCGGGGGTGCCCATTCGGATGGTTTTGGGGGTGGTTGAACACATTTGTGCCATCAAACCCGCCCGAATGTGCCGGCATCATGCGCGGTCGTGGGGTCACATATGACTCCCGTCGGACCCGGTTTACGCGGGCGGGTGCGGTAGATCCATGCCGCCGACGCGCCGGTAGGGCATCATTCACAAAAAAAAAGCCAGATCTGGCATGCCGGGGTCGGGATCTCTCACCTGGGGTGCGTCGTTGCGTGTGGTGCGCAAGTTGGGGAATGGGTGTGCCCCGGGGTGCGCCGTGCTCTGGCAACTGGAGGAAACTGGAAGACCGAGGAACCTTTTGGACTATTCGAATATTCTCTTAATTTCTTAAAAACGGGTCATTTACATTATTTACATTATCTGTGCATCTGTAATTATCATACAATCCACATGGCAATTCGTATTTAATTATATAATTACAATTACGGGATTTTGTACTAACGGGTAATTTACATTATTTACATTATCTGTGCACCCGTAATAATCATACAATCCGGTTTCAATATTGTAATTCGTATTTATAATTACACGATCTCATACGAATTACGACGGATTTTAAAAGTCATCGGTAATTATCATACAATCCACATGGTAATTCGTATTCAATTATATATAATTACAATTCGTAATAATCATACAATCCGGTTCCCCTGACCAATTCCCTGAGTTAATAGACCGTCAAATCTCCATATATCTTTGAATTAATAGACCGTCGATCGCCCATATATATCCTTGAGTTAATAGACCGTCGATCCTCCATATAAATCCTTGAGTTAATAGACCGTCGATCGCCCATATAAATACCCTCGAAAAGGGCGAAAAACCCCCAGGCCAGCACCTTCCCAAAAAAAAATGTGAGGTATATAATGGGCATAGGGGCGGGGGTGCGTGGGCATAGGGGCGGGGGTGTATAGGCAAAGAGACTGATCTGCTGCGCAGACGGGGCGAAGCCCCGGGTTTCAACCTCAGTCTCTTTGCCTATACACCCCCGCCCCTATGCCCACGCACCCCCGCCCCTATGCCCATTATATACCTCACATTTTTTTTTGGGAAGGTGCTGGCCTGGGGGTTTTTCGCCCTTTTCGAGGGTACCGAAACCCTGACTCCCGTGATTCGTTCTTACTTCCTACTTAAGCACGGATGACGGAATTTTCCGACCGGCGGATTCTTACGATTTATATGGGTTTTCAAGGGTCTATTAACTCAAGGATTTGGTATGCGGATAAATATGAACCGAGGCCATTGGGTAAAAAAATGACAGGAACATGCAACTTTAGTCGATAATGGAATTCTTTGGTTTATTAACTCAAGAGAAAAAGTGAAAAATAAATAATCGAAAAAGGGAAAATCAAAATCGCATGACCGTACCAATTTCGCGATGACCCCTTTTTTCTGGTCTAATCTTGTCAATCTTGTCATATACCCCCTTTTACTTTTTCCAAATGCATTGGGCGGCCTGTAAAATCATTGGGTATAACGCATTGGGCGAGGTATGAAATGACCAAAAATTGTCCGCATGATGCGTACATTTCCCAAAACTCATTGTAATTTTTGCCGCATACGAAATATTTTCTAACTTTACAATATGACGAAAACACCAACCAGACTAAAAAAACTGACAAAGACCAACGTCATAAGAAAGCTAGGTGCGTCACCGAAAACAACACCGGTGAACAAGTCACCGAAAACAACACCGGTGAGGAAGAACAAGTCACCGAAAACAACACCGGTGAGGAAGAACATGACACCACCCCCAAACTCAAACAACATCAGAAACGGTCTTGAGATCGTTTTCAGGAAAAACGACAGTAAACTCTTCACCCAAAAGAAAAACGAAATACTCAGGTCTCTCAACGCACCCATCAGCGCGTGCAGGGGTGAGATAGCTTTAACCTGGGCTCGCGAAATGGTCAGGACAGCATCCGCTTATATCCTGGCATACGACGTGCTCAATTCAGGAATCCGCGGCAAACTCCGCGGGTTCGTACTCATCGACCTTGTATACTTCAAAGAGAAAAATAACACGAAGTTCATGAAGGACTGGCTCTACATCGACCTCATCTGCAGGGCAAAGGGCCCGACGAACGGGCGTGCGGCGTCAGGAAAAGATATGATCGACGCGGCAAAGCGTCTTACGCGTAAGTTGGGTAAGAGGGGGATTCTTCTATCGGCACTCGAACCGGTCATCCCATTTTACCAAAAGCTAGGGTTTAGCATTGCACACAAGCAAATAATGCAAGGAAAAGATCCATGCACCGGGCGCCCCAACAGGAAATGGCGAAATTCGGTGACACGAGATCAGTTAGTTAAGGATGGTATTAAAATGACTTTCTGCCTCTAGTAGTCAAGTTCAAGGGGTAGGAGGCCAATGACCTCCTTGGTGAGACCTTCTTCGAAAAGCTTGTGAAACAAGCCTTCCGTGCTGCCAGGGTTTAGGGGATGCCAGCACGGACATTCGTTATCGAAGGCGTTACCAAGCATGTCTTCCATGGCAGAGTGTCGTTCGGACCACATATCTGCACGTTCTTGGTTAGCTTCTTCATTCCAGAACTCTGAGTTACTGGCAGCTTCGGCTCGATCTTCACAGAAGTCCTTCGTCTCCTGTGCAAAGAAGTACACATAAAGTGTGTCGAGCCAGTACATGGTGATCTCGTCCTGTCTCGCTTGGCGCAGTGCGGGCCATTTGCCCTTACTGCCGTGGTTGAGCAAACCCGCCAGGTCGGTGAAATGATCTTTGACAGTACCCACGGAGGGGGGAAGTTTGGTAGCGGTATCAGGAAGGTTGTAGAGTTTGGGAGTTGCCAGCTGCAGGCGACCAAGGACCTTCAAGAAGTTCTGGAAAGTAGATGGGCGCTCCATGAGAGACTTGAAGACCTTTCGGCCGACAGTGTGGTCCACGAGCCACGCGCCGACGTCATTCTGGATTTCGGGGAGTGGAGACATACACTTGAGTGCAGTGAGAAGTGACCCGAGAATACATTTTATGAATACATTATATACATTAAAAAAACGTGCCAGACTGGCACAAATTACATGAGTCTAGTCATGCATAACCATTCTTGAAGAGTTTGGACATCTCGATATAGAATCCTTCGGGCATGTCCTTGCTATTCTCGTCAAGAAGACTCTGGCACTCCGCTAAGTGCTCACGCTGCCGCTTCTTACTGCCAGGTTTGAGGATTGCCTTCATCTGGGAACTCATCCTACCACAATTGCGCTGTATCTCTTTGTGGATATTAGTGGGTAGATTGTAGTGGTACTGCACCAGGAACTGCGCGAATGCAGTGCTATCGAACTCGATCATGTTTCTCACACAACCAACGCCAATGTCCAGATTAAATCCATGTGGTCGGTTGATGTGGAGGTAGTGAGGGAGATGGTAAAGATTGTGGTAGGCAACCTTACACCAGAAACTGGGGGGGATTTTAACCCCCCGTTCCATCAAAAAATCACAGACATCCAAGTGAAATTTATCCTCACAATCACAGGGACGATCATTGCCCCCATCATAGGCATTGCAATCTATACAGAAAGGTGTCTCCAATATCGTTTCCCCAGATTCGACATCGATATGATCATCACTCCAGGCGTGGCAGAGTTTCGAGACAAACAGGGTCACTGTCCAGGATTCGGGGGGTGGTTTCCTCCCTTCTGTATACACCTGTTTGATCAGAGAGAGCAGCTCAGCTCTGGATTGTAACCGATATTTTCCTGACGTGTTAAAAAAACGCCTGAAAAGCATATCTTGCACAGCACCAGAAACCACGGGGGTATCAATCAGTCGCACGAGCGAATCAACAAGCAAATCGGGAGCGTCCATGTATCTGATCATATTTTCCAGGTATTTAAACGGAACACCACGTCCAAAGAAAAACGAGGTTTTCTGCGGTGAAGCTGTCATGGTTCTCATCATCTTACGTTCAGAAGGAGGAACCTCAAAAGCAATCTCAATCATTTCAGATAGGTCACCGTCAAACACAACCAGTTTGACCTGTTCCAAATGCTCCACGGACATAGCTTTAATTGACCGACTGTCCACGAACCAGTGTCGACGAGTATCAACAAAGTAATAAGAGCTCGGCACGTCAATGCGAATGAAGTTGTTGAGCATCATCAGGATCTGGTTAGGTTCAAGACCCTTGAAGACAGCCGTCTTTAATTTCAGGAAAACTTCGCCAGTATATACGGGCAGAACCCCATTAATAAAGATATTTCGATCTTCACCACTCCAGGTGTGGTTTCCGTCACCAGTAGCAAGGGCTCGGAGAACCCCAACGGCTCGATCGAATTTAGATTGGTCCTCTTTATATGTCAAGGAGTATTTCTCGATTCGATCACTATAGTCCATGCTTTTAGATTCGTCTGTCGTAGTCAAAACCTCTGGGTTTAGGGTACAGTTTACGAAGCCCATAGTAGAGTGCGCCATTGCGTCGAAAAGTGACCCGAGAATACATTTTATGAACATATATATACATTAAAAAAAACGTGCCAGGCTGGCTAATTTAATTCGAAAAGATCCTTGAACCTGTTACAGAGTTCCAGGTATACACCATCGGTAACGTCCTCTTTTACTGAGTCGAGCACAGCTTGTACATCCGCCAGATTACGTTGTCTTTCCTCTCGGAGCCACTCTTCAAGAGCGATAATCTCCATAAAGTCGTCGTACTTTTCCTTTTCGATAAGGTAAGGTGAATGCATAGGTGGCAGTGAACCAGGAACTCGAAAATAAGAAAACGACTGCTCTGACTCCTTTTTAAAGACGTCGTACTTTTCCTTGTCGATAAGGCAAGGTGAATGCATAAGTGGCAGTGAACCAGGAACTCGAAAATAAGAAAACTGCTCTGGCTCCTTTCTAAAGATGATGTAAAGTATCATCAGAAGAGGGATCGTTAATAGGAAAACCCTAAACCCGAGTCCAATAATGATCGATTCTAAGACAACCCTGGAGACAAAGATCCAAAAGGACACCTTCAAATAACCCCGGATTGGGCTACTGATTGTGTACTGAGAAGTGACCCAAAAGGACATTGTCTGTCGCAAGTGCAGTGAGAAATGACCAGAGAATACATTTTATGAACATATATATACATTAAAAAAACGTGCCAGACTGGCTAGATTAATTAGTTTTGATTTTCGACCATTCTCCATGGTCGACCACCCAGTAGAATCCATCTTCTACCAATTTCCACCTAGTTATGTTGGTGATGTCTTCCCCAATTTCTACTGGGTTGTGGTGGTGGTGGTAGTCCTTCAGAGCCTCGGGAACTCGGTCGAGGACGAACCACTGCTTCACAAAGGGGTCCCATTTTGCTCCGTGGGATTTGGCGTAGTCCTTTTCGTGGTATTTCACGTCCAGGTAGATCTCCCTCTGTTTGACAGCGACAGCTTCTCCCCTTTTAAATACACCTAGATCCACCAATTTGTCATAAAGCTTGTAGAATCTTGCACGCTCCCGTGAATGGTTAATTTCGATAAATTCCCACCAAGGAATAAAATGATTTCCACAAAAATACCGTCCCAGTTCTTCTTGTAGCTCCAAATATTTTTTGACGAGCTTCATATCCTTTTCTGACCTGTCACTCAAAGAAATTGGTTCTTGGTACTTGTCACAGCATGACGGTGACGGGGTGAATAGCATCTCAAGGTGCACCATTGTGCGTCGACGCGGCAGAGAAAAGTGACCCGAGAATACAATTTTATGAACATATATATACATTAAAAAAACGTGCCAGGCTGGCTATTCAAGGTCCTTGAAGGCTCCCAGAAGACTGTTCGAGAGTTCCAGGTATACACCATCAGTAACGCGATCTTTCACTGAGTCCAATACAGCCTGTACATCCATAAGATTACGCTTCCTTTTCTGATCCTGTCGATTCATGTTTTCCCATACCATGATGAGGGCCTCAGCGGCTGAGAAGTTCGTCAACGGCCCGCGTATGGCATAATTATCAATCCAGTCCGCGGAATTTCCAGCTCTCTCTTCCTCGAGAGACTGTTCCGCCCACCACCAGTCAAAGTCTTCCCGTGTCATATCCAGGGGTATGTTACAACCAGTCTTCTCATCATAAATGGATCTCGGGCGTTTGAATGGATGACCATGGCCTTTGGGACCCGTAAACCCTAAACCCTCGAATTTACCAGCCTTATCCAAGAAAGCTATGACTTCATGAAGGAGATTCCTGTCTCTCCCCACGTCATCCCCAAACAAGTCATACTGGATTGGGTCTTGGCCACTCATTGCGCAGAGAGAAATGACCCGAGAATACATTTTATGAACATATATATACATTAAAAAAACGTGCCAGACTGGCACAAATTACATGAGTATGAGCCTTGCTCGTTTCTCCAGCATGTCACGGTCTTCCTTGAAATGGGAGCTGTATAGGTTTGTATAGGGTTTGTATGTGTGTTTTGTCTGCATGTTGCAAGGCATGATATCGTCCAAAAGCTTCCATTCACCGTCAGTGAACACCTCGACGGTGGCAGAGGACTGGAATTTGGGGTTATTGCCCTTCTCAATTCGAAGCATCAGTTGCCATGCAAACCCTTCGATCTCAGCGTACTCCTTGTATCTGATTACCCCAAAATCACCTTCCTGTACTTCACCGATTTCTGTGTACTGGGTGCGCCACGTGTACTTCTCGATGGCGGATTCGCGCTTGCGCTTCTTGGCGGCGGGTTCCGCGCGCTTGCGCTTCTTGGCGGCGGGTTCCTTCACCTTCTTGGCGATGGTGGCAGCAATGTCCCCGATGGTCTCGTCGTCGTCCAGGCCGTCATCTTCTTCATCGGTGGTGCTTTCAGGGTTGGCGGGTAGGATTTGAAAGTCGTCGTCATCCTCCACCTCCTGTTCGTCTGGCACCACCATCTCAAAATCGTCGTTTTTCTGGGTTTCACGCTCCTCAATCCGAATAATCGCATCCTTCATGAGCTCCTCGGCGTGAGTTTCCGGCTTTTTCTTGTCAAATTCAACCCTCAATTTGGCATCGGCGATGTCACGGTCACTGCGGAACTCGTCGATGCGGGCCCAGTCAATTTTCTTGTCAAATTCAACCCTCAATTTGGCATCGGCGATGTCACGGTCACTGTACCCATAAACTGTTTTAGCCTGGGAAGGACTCTTACAGAGGAACTCGTCGATGCGGGCCCTGTGGACGGGGTTGTCGAACTGGGGCATGTGTTGGGTGGTGGCAGTCATTGCGTGAATTTGTGACGCTCGGGTAGATTTGATACCGCTTTTATAGTAAAAAATCGAGTATTTAAGTGGAAGATTGACGGTCTATTAACTCGAGAAATTACAGGGAATGTGCCAATCTGGCACATTTTTCTCCAAAAATCAAGTATTTAAGTGGAAAATTGACGGTCTATTAACTCGAGAAATTACAGGGAATATGCCAATCTGGCACATTTTTCTCCAAAAATCACTATAAAAGGGTGTGTTTTCAAGCGGATTCCTCACAATCAACAGCACGGAACCATGACCGAGATTAAAAAAACCGCTCTGAGACTGAAAAAACCTCCACGCAACAGTGAGGATGACCCTGAAAAAGAGGGGAAAAAACGCAAGATCGACGAGGTGTATGCCATTCTTGAAATTGAAGAAGAAAAGGGCAAACTCAGGGAACTTAACCTGGTACAGCAATTGACAAAACTGGAGGAAATACACGAAAACAATAAGAAACTCGAAGAGATTTGTGAACGCGATGGAATATTGCTAAGTGACGGCACAAATAAGCCAGTTTATTGGAAGATGATAAACGACGGGGTTGCAATTTTTTCGCTCTGTGACACCGTAAAGGAGTGCATTTCTATGGAAAAAAAGGAGATTGAACGGCGATCTGAGAAGCTCCAACTCATCGAACAGCGATTTGAGAAGCTCCTGGTCAAGATTAATAAGGAAGATCCAGAGGAAGATCCAGAGATTCATGACGACGACGAAACTCACCCCGCGTCCATTGACCTCACCGACGACACTGACAAAGACACACTCGCAGATCTCAAAAAAAGAGTCACAGACGCGGAATTCAAACTCACGAGATTCATTGATATATTCGAACGAGATGAACAGACCACTCATTTTGGCATGGAAAAATTGAGTGGCCGAGTTGACGATCTGTCCAAGTCTGTGAAAGATCTGGAGGAGTGGAAAAATGCAGCTCACGAACCCAAAAAAGCACCCGAGGAAGGCCAGGTTCAGGACAAACGCCCTGGCGGCCGGATTCAGAACCGTTGGGAAATCCACGCTGGCCGTGATGTTTGGGTGTATTCAAAGACCCGGAGAAAGCCCGGCGTCATCAAAAAGGTTAATATCGTTAAGGCGATAGTCACAATGGCCAGTGCAGAAGGAAAAATGACGGATTACGATGTACCTTTCGGCTTGATTGGACTGCGCGATGAAAGCCGGAATTTTACCACTGTTGAACATAATAAACCTATAGCCCTACTCTAACGTTTACCGTTTAAACACTTCATGTAATAAAGGACTACCGCTTGACGTATATAATATTTGCATCTCCGAGCCCGTCAGACTGGATACGCGTAAGCCACCCCCCACCAATCCGGGGTGCTTATCGGGGTCGAACACAGTGGTATCGACGTAACTCCGCGGCACTCCTCGCATGGTGGCGACGTATCGCAACCCCAACGGCTTTTTTTTCTGTCGATTCTTTTTTCCCTTCTTTTTAGCCATCCTACTTCGTCGGTGATTCCCGTCATCTTAGGCTCACTTTTACGTGCGCGTGGCACGCATGTCACATACCGAACCAAATTTCGGTATCGTTCTCAAGGCGATTATCCTCGGACTCTTGACTGGCGATATACCGGAATTTTACCTCAAACGATCGATTTGCGGTCGACCTCGGTGGTGGTGATTTTACAGCCTAAGAGGATCTGGTGTGAAAGTTGACATGGAATTAACGATGGACGAACGCCTCCAAACCCTAGAGCTCGCAAAGGAAGTTCGCGACCTGCGCCAACTGGTCATGCAGATGCAGTCACAGGTGGGTTCCTTGGCTAATAACGATAAGAAGCGGAAAGTCGACGAAAGAGAACCCTGCAAATCCCTGACCGGAAAGGGGGCGCCGTGCAAACACTACACGGTCGAAGGTACCGACTTCTGTACCACACATAACAAGGAACCAAAAACGAAACAGTCGAAACCGAAGCGAATCAAGACCGAACCCAAACCGAAGAAAAGGCAGGGAGAACATAGCAGGGACCCCAACCTTCGCGAGACCCACGGGGATGTATTTGATGAAGGCCTCCCATCCGAAGAGTTTGTCATGGTGACCGACCTATCCGAGGTCCTCATGGAGTATAATGGGTTCTGTACACTGGGTCTCGACCCTCAAGCGTTCGAAGAAAAATTATTGGCACGGAGAATGGAAATTGGGAAAGAGGTCACAAACTAAGTTTTTATTTTCGATTGTAATTTACAAAACAAATTCTAAATTTTCACTAAAAGTCATGAGTGAATTTGAAATGAAAAATTAGTTTTGAATTATGATTAACAATTTACAATCAATTTTCAGATTTCAGCTCAAAAGTATTTCCAGATTAGAGAAGTAAAAATCATTTCAACCCGCGCAAGAAAGACGTCGAGTGTGTGTGATGAAAAAAAAAGAACCGAGGTGGATGGAAATCCGAAAACCAAGGAAGCCATACACCGTGACCAAAGATCGTGATCAGTGGACCGAGGAGGAAAAGAAGCGGTTTCTGGAGGCGCTCGAGTTGTACGAGTCAGACAAGGAGAGTGGACGCAAGCGCCGTCAAAACTGGTCTAGAATACAAGCGCACGTCGGCACGAGATCTGCCATACAGATCCGCTCATACGCACAAAAGCATTTCGCGCGCTCACAGAGTTCCTCGACGAATTCACTGACAACACTCGTCAATGTGGAGGAGGAACCGGACCCGGTGACTGACGTCGTTTCGTCGCCACCGTTGGTTTCGTCACCCCATCTTTTCAAGGTGAGAGTGGCGATGATGCAACCCGATACCGATGAACCAATTACAGAAATTGAGCGCATGCGGTTCATGTTCAGTTGTGAGGTACCAGAGATGTATTCGTTCAGGAGCTTCATGCGATTCGTGTTTAGAGATTATATTGATTATTAATGATAACCCTTTTGATTATGTCGTCGACGAGGTCACGTATGTAGAGCGCGGACGCGCGATTCGGAAACCTCTCTTTCCAGTCCCGGGTCGGGGTGAAATCTTTTACGCACTTCTTGCACCCTCGGGGTAAATATCGACATTTCGAACACCCAGGTGTTTTAGCCAGGTCGCTCAGAACCGTGTTATCAAGGAGACGCGCTTGCCGATCGGATAGAGGCTCATCGTCCTCGTCGTCGGTGAATATGGACTCACGTTGACGGGGTTCCAATTCCCAGAAAATGTCACCGTTCGCCCATTCCGGTATTGTGTACTCCTCGGGTTCCGGTTCCTTCCTTTTCCGCGAAGGTTGTTCGTCGTCCGTATCATAATCCTCAAGTAGTCGGAGAGGCTCTTTCGTGTGTATGTGTTCCAGTATGACAGTCTCGATATTTTGGAGTGTGGGGAGACCGGCGTTACATTTCCGCAGTATATCAGGGTGTGTATCCTTCATGACCGTATAGTAAATACCCTCGATAACACTGGAACGCCACTTACCCCTGATCTTCATACAATCAGTCACTCGTCCTAAAATATCATGACATTTTAAGCGGTCGTCTTTCGTCATGATGGGACATGATGCGGTAAATCTACCGAGATGATGTCGCGTATGGTAAATATCGAATGGACTACCGTAAAAGGTCATTTTGATTTTATGACGATGGTACCATCCTCTTAGGCTTGTAAATTTTTTTTAAAGCCTAAGACGATGGAGGTCCGGGAATTGAGTATGTTGTACCATTAGCGGCTGTACGCATAGCGAGATGTACCATTAGCGGCTGTACGCATACCGAGGCGATGTACCATTAGCGGCACTGTTGTAATATCATGTATTTTTTTTCTCCCACTACATTAGTCATGACTACAGTAGTCATCGGTAATCCGATTCGGAACATCCGAGCAATTATCGACCAGATTTTTCAGGGGGTGCAAAACATATTCTTTCCGAAAGAGGGTGGTGGTGAATCGATACAGAACGACGCTAAGGCCAAAGGTGTCGACGCGTACAGAGAAATCAAGGAACCGCGACAATACCTGCAAAAAGGTGGCATAAAACAGATGTGCACCGGCGAACCGTACGAGGTCGAGCACGCGTACGGCCTCGTGTACGACTACGAGGAGGAGAAGGTCGCACCGACGTTCAGCGGGCCCCAGTTCCAGGTGTACTTGGACCGAGCGACAGAACTCTGCGACGACGACCCCAAATGTAACTACTTCAATCTATGGACGGACGGTGGTATCACCAAATACAGTGAATGTGATTCACTGAAGGATACGATTAACTCTACCCTCACGTACGAAAAACTACCCAAACCGCCTCTGATCGGCACTGAGTGTGTAGACAAGGGCTACAAAAAATACAATTTTTTTGATTTGAAAAAGGGAAAAGTTACCCTTTCGACCGGTGCAGGTGAAGCCAAATCTGAATGGAACGAAGACGGTGACTGTGTCCGTGTTTCGTGTAAGAATAGCGACGAGGAACTCAACTCGATTCGACAGTGCATACCGACCACTGTAGAACAACTCTCGACCAACGAACAAATGTTAGAAATCGCACGTGAAAAACAGCGACAGGCAGATGTGGACGCGGCAAATGCAGATATAGACAGGCGGGCGGAGTTCGCGGATGCGTGCGTCAAGCACTTTCACGATACTGGTTCGGGGTTGAATGAAGTCATATGGAACCCAAGCGGTGCCCAAGGGTACGTTATTAGCAAAGCTAATAAAGAAATTGATTGCCGGAAGTCTGCTAAATCAGAAAACGACCGGGTGGGAAAGGACCGCCGGGGGTACGCTTATTTTGACGGATTTGCCGATGATTGGGGTGATAATCAAAACGATGCAGATGCTTCGTGGTGGTAATTTTTCTCCGTGTATAGTATAAATGAAGAAGATTACCCAAACCCAGGTGGTAAAATCCCTGGGAGCCAGAAAAAAGAGCCCCTCCAAGAGCGGGAAAAAGAGCCCCTCCAAGACTCTCAAGAGAGCGTACCCGCTCCCAAAAAACGCCAACCGCATGGTTAATCAGTTGACTCTCAAGAGAGCGTACCCGCTCCCAAAAAACGCCAACCGCATTGTTAATCAGGGTAGTTTACGGTTCAATAAGCGAAATACCAATAGAGTCAGAAACATGACCCTGTACGAGTTTTTACGACTCCCGGGTGTGTACGAGACTCTCATGAAACTTAGACGACGACCACCAAGATTGGGTAGTTTGAGGAACTGAATTACAATGGTATCGAATATTTGCCGCGGTACACGCGACCCTGACTTGTTTGATACTCCATTCGACTGGTTTCCGTCATGATATCACGATCAATTCTGTCGCGCTGTGCAGCGGTAATCTGGCTCAACCTCTTCAATTTCCAGCTTTCCCGGTTGCAGTGTTTAGACTCAAACACCCCAATTGCTTCGAGCTTCCAAGCAAGATCGTAGTGGAGATCATCTATTCTAGTCATCTCCACCATATCCTCCGGAGAAGGTGTACCCCTGGCGGTAAACTTGACCGTTTTCCAAAACTTTCGGCTTTTATTGGAATTGGCCAGATATTTGCGGATGAGAGCGATGACTCTCTTATCTTGATTCAAAGATCGTGGAAAGAAGTCTCCAGGTGGGTTCACCAATACCCAGGGATCGTCTTTCGTGACTGGGCCCATGGAACCAGTCGCGACGACCTGGCCGCTGATAGCGTGTTGGACTTCAAAGATCATTATTGGTGCGTGTGAATTGTGACGATTATGACGGGTTTGGTACGCTTTTATACTCAAATTACCACAAAATGTTCCAGACTGGCACATTTTTGTGAAAATCTGAAGAGGAAATGACATATTACATCTATAATTCTCGTTCATGAAATTATTCTCAATATTCGTCCGCCTGCATCAACGTGAAAACCCTGACACACGCTGTCAGGTCTTCGGGATACACCTCTTGCTGATATGATGAAATATAGTCAACTTTCAGGAAACATTGCGGAATAGAGTCAACTTTGATCGACACCATTTCGTGGTATCCATCAGGATCACAAGCGTAGTTGAAGGTGTTGTCTTCCCATTTGTCAGATTGCGGAATATCTTTACACGCATCAAACAGATTCTTTTTATCGTTGCTACTCAACGCATCGACTGCAACTGAAAGCAGTAAGCATTCGGTTGAATTATGGACGATCCTATGAAGCAAAGTCTTTGAAGGTGGAATGTCCGTTCTAGCTGTGTCAAACAGGCGTTGTCGTGCTTCGTCGTTAAGTTTGGCTATGAGTTCTTTTTTCATGGTAGCGCGCGTGAATTGTGACGATTATGACGGGTTTGGTGCGCTTTTATACTCAAATTACCACAAAATGTTCCAGACTGGCACATTTTTGTGAAAATCTGACTTAAAAGGGGGTGATTTCAATCATTTTCTGCCACTTCTTTACGCACAAAATGGATATCCAACATAATCTGCAAGCGATCATAACCGTTCTCAAAAAGCCTAGACTTGAACCCTTGACTGAATTGGCAACACTCAATCTTCCAGATTATGCGAGTGAAATGGTGAAACATCTGACGCGCACGGGGGTCACAAATTTCCGCCGGCGAGACGACATTTCTGTGGGAGCACTGCTCAGTATGATGTCGAAACTTCAAGCAATGGAGGGCCATGTATGGCCACAGGTTGCCTCTTTATTCGTGGACGTGAGTCTCTCAAAAGCAGTCTCGGCCGCTGAAAATGACGACGAGGAGGAATTCTGTATATATCAGCGGATCATTCATGATTTCTTTCCTCTGATGGATTGCGCAAAAAAGAAAGAGAATTGCAAATTCAAGTCTATTCCGTTCGAAAGCATTATCACGTTGTTCGCACTGATTGATTATGAATCTGCTTAGTTAGTTTTGTGCCAGACTGGCACATTTTTGACTTAAAAGGGCTGATTTCAATCATTTTTTTGCCACTTCTTTACGCGCAAAATGTCTAGCGATCATCGTCTGCAAGCGATCATAACCGCTCTCAAAGACGAAAATAAGAAGCTTCGAGACCAAAATAAGAAGCTTGAAGACGAAATTAAGAGGAAAGAAGAGTATCGGCGTCTGTACGTAGTATGGGATGATTCTGCTTAGTTAGTTTTGTGCCAGTCTGGCACGTTTCATTTTGTACATAAAAAGTGTATCGGTTCAATCATTTTGTCACTCACACATGCACTCATCAGACGACGACACGCCCCTGGCTGAAATCGAGCGGCGGTTTGAGAAGGAGGAGGAAAAACTCAAAGAAAAGGGGTATCGAGTATACAGTGTCAGGGGTAACCATAAACGGCCCTGCTCGGTGTGTGACAAACAAGACTGGGTCAAAGATGAGAAATACGTATATCCGTTCCCGTATGCGGAAGGGGCTGAAAAGTACTGTTTTCACTGTGCGATGCAGAGGTTTTGTGCCAGTCTGGCACATTTAAAATAATGTAATAAAAGCCTCAAAGGTTACCCTTCACATTCATTATTTGACGCACATGCAAAACACTCAAGGTCGTGGATTGGGAGGCAAGGGAATCGGAAAGGGCGGTGCCAAACGTCACAGGAAGGTTCTGCGCGATAATATCCAGGGAATCACCAAACCCTCCATCCGCCGTCTGGCTCGCCGCGGAGGTGTCAAGCGCATCTCCGGTCTCACATACGAGGAAACCCGTGGGGTACTCAAGCTCTTTCTCGAGCAGGTTATTGGTGACGCCGTGACGTACGCTGATCACGCCAGGCGTAAGACCGTCTCTGCGATGGATGTCGTCTACGCGCTCAAGCGCCGTGGAAACGCCCTCTATGGATTTGGTGGATAAACGCCAGACTGGCACATTTGTAATAAAAGGAGTCATTTCGTTTCATTCTGTTTCATTCTGACACGCACCATGACACACTCAACGATCGTTGAAATTCGCGGCAACGATATATTTAACTATATATTTAAGGAGGAGATCACGACTCTGTTTTGTGTAGCCACAGCACCCCTTGGTCCAGACGTACAACGTGTAATCTGGAAAGAAGTTCGAGACGATCAAATTCTTCGTTATACAAAATGGACTCTCTTCGATATCAACTATTTCATATCAGAATTCATGATTTGTCAGCGAGAATACCCGGACATATATACGTTTGATGATGGAAGCTTCACCCCATCGACCGTGAATATGGTCACCGATTGGGTGGAATTTCTGGAAAAGCGAGCCGCCCGCGAGATTCGCCCGTCTATAACTATTCAAGATGATTATGGGTGGGTAGTGTCCGCTGAAAAAGAGGATCTTTGGATTATTATTTTGAAGAGTGAATTACGGATTAAGGATTCTTCATTAGATATTGACCACATTGTTGAAATTGACCGACATTGTGATGCGTTGAGACGCTTACAGGAACTACCCACTACTGGCAGGGTTTTTTAGGGTTTAGATTCCATGAGATAAAAGAGCCAGACTGGCACATTTGTAATAAAAGG
>Ga0233438_10000638_pt1 | contig 43037 bp, 42 predicted proteins | sample SI_123_September_FD_182720 | JGI IMG/M metagenome (GOLD analysis project Ga0233438, IMG submission 182720) | Seawater microbial communities from Saanich Inlet, British Columbia, Canada - SI_123_September2016_10_MG | ecosystem: Environmental > Aquatic > Marine > Inlet | place: Canada: British...
CCAATAAACTAAATCAGCCGCAGATGTAATCATCAGAGCTTTATCTTTCCTGATTAAATTTAAACACCCTTTGCTTTGAGAATCGGATATCCTGCCTGGAAGGTAAAAACATCTCTCCCATAATGGTATCCATGATCTGCAGTAACCAAACTCCCTCCTTCCCTTTTGCAAATCCCAATACAATTATTGTATGATAAACCGTAAGTTCTTTTATAGGTTGTTTACAAAAATCTACTCCCTGGATATGGGGTCTCGAGTACCTAAAACACTAACAATATGTTCGTTTTCCATAAAAAATTTCCTTTTTGAAATAGAACTAATAAAGGCGGATCAGTACAAAAAGTGAAAGTTTTGGGGTAATTAGAGGAATTGTATAGAATCGGATAATTTTTCTTTTTTTAAAAACTTTTCTTCCTCAAGTATAGTCGAAAAATAAGTCTTAAAATGATTAAATTCCTGAAGTGGAACATTCCTATTCCTTTGATTTTAAGTAAATTGATTTCTTCTTCAAAAACAGCTTGAGTGTTTCCGCAATGATCAACTAATTTTTTTACAGTAATATCTCCTATTCCAGGTAAGAATTGTAACAATAAAAAGGCTTGAATTGACGTTAATTTCATGGGATAATGATTGGGGTTTATCATGCAAAATAAAAAAATTGTCGAAACCGTTTTTAATTGATTACATTTGAGTATGAATTTAGTGCAGTACATAAAAGAGCTTTTATATCAATACGAATGTGTTATCATCCCTCAATTAGGCGCCTTTTTAACACAGCCTATTGCGATCCGTATTGACCGAGAGCAGGGTATATTTTTCCCTCCTGGAAAAGAACTTTCTTTTAATGGGTTATTAACCCATAATGACGGTTTGCTTGCCAACTATATTGCAAAACGCAAATCCATTTCCTATGAAAGTGCACTTCAAGAGATACAACAAGAAAGTCAACAATGGAGGGAGTCTCTGGACTTGGGCACAGCCTTTATTCTTGTGGGCATTGGAGAACTTAGGCTCAATTCTGAGCAAAAAATTATATTTTTACCATACAATAAAGTCAATTTTGACTGGAACTCGACTGGATTAACTTCTTTTTCCAAAAAAAAGATCTCAAAAGTAAAGGAGGTTAATCCTCCAACAAATACAACTATCTACAAAAACAAATTCCCTATGGAAAATTCAAAAAAAGAACCGTTAGCTTTTACTCCTGAAAAGAAAAAAGAAGGTCCCAACTATGTTAAATATGCTGCAGTTGGTGTAATCGCAATTGCACTAGTAGGAGCCTCTTACTATTTTGGAGATCAATACTTGAACGATGAGCGTGTAAAATCAACTGAAATTGCGCAAGCAAAAATTAAATCGAATGTTCAAGAAGCTTCTTTTGACCTTGGCGAACTTGCTTCACTTGAACTCAATGTTATTTCAGAGGATGAGGCTGCAGAAAACAATTCATTTGAAGTTCAATCTGGAGAATATTTCAGTGTTATCGCCGGGAGTTTCCGTGAAGAATCGAATGCATTAAAAAAACTAGATATATTAAAAGCAAACGGTTTTGACGATGCGAGCCTAGCAAAACAAAGTTCTAATGGTTTAATCCGAGTTGCCTATGGGAGGTTTAAATCCAAAAGTGAAGCGATTAGATTATATTACTTTATCATAAATACACTAGAAGAAGAAGCTTGGTACTTAGCTGAATAATTGTCTTTTACATCCTGTAAATCCAAGTCTTTGGATTTACAGGAGTACTTGCTTTAAACACACTAAATTTTAATTCTGTTTTACCCGTTTCAGAGTTTGTAAATACTTTTCCTATTATTTCCTTAGGCTTTACTTTTTGTCCCTTAATTACATAAACTTCCCCTAAGTTTGAGTAAGCTGTAATATAATTTCCATGTTGGATAAGTACAGTGGGATTGCTCCCCTTAAAACCAATTATTGACATTACTTTTCCTTCAAATACTGCACGTGCTTGAGCGTTTTTGGGCGTAGCAATTGTTACTCCATTACTCTGGATTATTGCAGTTTTAACAACAGGATGAGGTTGTCTCCCAAAGCTCTGGATTACCAATCCTTGCTGAACAGGCCATGGAAGTTTTCCTTTGTTAGCTTCGATGTTATCAGAAATCAATTTATCTTCTGGAGTCAACCTAAATACTTTAGAATTTCTTTTTCCTCCTGCAGCTTTATTTGAAGCAATAATTGCTTCCCGAATTAATCTTTGAATTTCTTTATTTATCTCTTTAGTCTTTTTTTGTTTGTTCTTGATTTGAGAAATAAAATTTCTTTCCTTCTTTTTTAATTCTTGAACTAAACTCTCTTGACTGTTTTGTTCTTGTCTGTATTTTTCTTCAGCTGTTCTATTTTCTTTAACTAAATTTTCTTTTTTCCGTTTTTGATCAATCAAACTTATATTCAACTCTTGGAGGATTTGAGTCTTTTCTAAGATTAATTCTCCTTGTTTCTTTCTAAAACTTGCATATTGTTTTAGATATTGAAAGCGTTTGTATGCTTGTAAAAAATTCTCAGAAGAAAATAAAAACATCATTCTACTCTGACCCGATTTACTTTGATATGATTTTAAAATCATTTCAGAATAATCTTTCTTTAATTCCTCAAGTTCTTCGCGCTGACGACTAATTGAACGTTGATTGACATTGATTTGTTGAGTTAAACGATTTGCTTGTTCATTGGTAACCCGGATCAACCTTCTGCGAACATTTATTTTTAAATTCAAGTCCTCTACTTGAGTTAAAACAGATTTCTTCCTTTTTTCATTTGAAAACAATAAAGTGTTAATTTGCTTAATATCTTGTTGAAGTCTTTTACGCTGAGCTTCTAAATTTTGTTGTCTCTGATCTTGAGCAAACAAGCTTTGTCCAACAATCAAAAACAGCGTCATGCTTGTAATAATTTTGATCGCAAAGCTTACTCTAATATTCATTATAAACTCAATTTTTTATACCCATCAGGAATAGTAAAAGGAACTGATAAATTTTTGGGGAAGTCTGTTCGTATAAAATCCAAACTAACCTGAACTAGATTAAATCCGTCAAAAATTGAAATTACTATCTCTTTTGGAAGTGTTTTTCCTTCCATTTTCTGATACTTTGGGTATTTAATGCTTAAGGATTGTGATGTTCCTGAAACGATAAAACGTTGTTCTTTTAGACGAAAGTTACTGGGGTCAAAAAAATAGGTTGGGCGTAATTGCTTGTTTTCAGTTTTAGAAATCAAAACGTAATATTGAGGATGGTTAATACGATCGAATTCTCCTTCATTCATTTTGGTAACTGGGTTTCCTAAAAAAACATTTTGAATGTCCTCAAAAGTAAAACTCGTGCCCAATTGCTCGTTTATAAAGCTCATATTCCCCTCATAAAATGTTTTCTGAAATTTTTCATAAAAACCTACACGATTAGGAGTAATCAAAAGTTTTGCAATGGGAACAAGTATTGAAGCACTCATCCAAAGGGTCTTATTGGACTCCATACGAAGGTTTAGATTAATTTGCTGCTCTCTCTTGCTGTCTTTGTATTTTGCCTTTACACGGGCTCTAAAGGTTTTTATTTTTGTAGTAGCTTTCTCAATTTCTTTGGTTAATGATTTAAGTTCAACTCTCTTGACCGGCTCTTTTGTCGGCAAAACAGAAACTGATTTACATCCAAAAACAGCTAAAATCAATGATAACAATACAAAACGAAAAATACAGTATTTTGTTTTTTTCATATGATTTCAGTGTGATCTCCTATACTAATTTGTGTAAATTTTCCATCGAAGGTTACTTGATTTCCTATCATGGCTTGATTCAATGTTGCATTTGAAATTCGACTGTTATTTTGAATTAAACTATGGCTAATTGTTGAATTTTCAATAACCGTTCCAATACCGATTGAAACTCCCGGGCCTATGGATGAGTTTATAAGCTTAACATTTTGACCAACATAACAAGGAGGAATGATTTTAGTGTTTTCAATTCGGGCGGAAGGGTGAATCATTTCCTTACCCTCTGCGTCTAAAAATCCTAACATTTTGGTATTTGTCTCTATAGTGATTTGTTTGTTTCCACAATCCATCCATTCATGAACTTCGCCTGGCAAGAACAAATTTCCTGCATTCATCATCCGTTTGATTCCATCATTAATTAGATATTCTCCCCCATGAGTAAGCTTTTGATCTAAAACAGCTTGTAACTCTTTTTTTAATTTTTCGATTTCTTTAAAATAATAAATTCCAATAACTGCTAGGTCAGAAACGAAGGATTTAGGTTTTTCAACCAATTCTTTAATTGCACCTTCGGTATTCAATTGAACCACACCATAAGCTTCGGGCTTCAAAACTTTTTTAACCCAAATGATACTATCTGCTTTAGAATCTAAAGAAAATTTTGCGCGAATAAGAGTGTCTGCAAACGCTACAACCGCTGGTCCCGAAAGTGACGATTCAGCACACATAATAGCGTGTCCTGTCCCCAAAGGTTCAAGTTGACGATAAATTTTTCCTTGGGCACCAATTTTTTTAGCTAAAACCATTAATTGATTCACTATTTCATCCCCAAAAAAAGCAGGATCACCCAAAATAAATGCGACCTCTTTAATTGGTTGTTTTACAACATCTGCTATATCGCGAACCAATTGTTCAACAATTGGTACTCCAGCTACCGGGATTAATGGTTTGGGAACTGTTAAAGTGTGAGGGCGAAGTCGGGATCCTCTTCCCGCCATGGGTACAATAATTTTCATCTAGTATTATTCTTTTCCTGTACTTCCAAAACCACCTGAACCACGCTCAGTAGTATCTAAAGTTTCCTGAAGTTTCCATTCTACTTGTTCGTATTGGGCTAAAACTAATTGTGCAATGCGTTCTCCGGGATGAATGGTAAACGGCTCATTAGATAAGTTGACTAAAATTACCCCTATTTCTCCGCGATAATCTGCATCGATAGTTCCAGGAGCATTAAGTACGCTGATTCCATGTTTTGCCGCAAGACCACTCCTTGGACGAACTTGAGCCTCATATCCTTCGGGTAACGCAATTTTGAGACCCGTTCCTATAATTACGCGTTCTAAAGCACCCAAAGTAGTAGAGTTTGCAATTTTAGCCCGAAGATCAACGCCTGCTGAATTAGCTGTTGCAAAACTTGGGAGTTCAAATGGACTTTCATTTATTATGGGTACAGTAATCATCTTTCTTTTTTATACCCCTAAAAATACAAAAAAGAATGGCATAAAACTGTAGACATTACCAAAGAAAACTTTTGTTAAAAAAGACAAAACCCTATGCTTAAAAATAAGCATAGGGTTTCAATTTTAAGTTCTTAAAAGATTAGGATTTCTTTTTCTCACTCAGTTGAGCAACTTGACTTTTTAGGTCATTCACAGTTGCTTTTTTTTCGTTCTGAATCATTTTTTAGCTTTATCAATTATTTTATCTGCCTCAGCTTTTGCATCTTTTTTTACTTGATTAATCATTTGAATGCTTGCTATTTTTGCTTTAGATAAATGAGCATCTCTTTCATCACGAGCCTCTTTAAAATAAGTTTGTTGCCGGCCTGAACGGCTTAAATCAACTATTTTTTTAGTTTTACCGTTTTTTTACAAAAAAACCCTCATAAAAGGGCTTTATAAAAAATGTTACACTAAAAAAATTATGAATTCAGAGCTTCTGCTCCACCTACTATTTCAAGGATTTCATTTGTTATCGATGCTTGACGTGCTTGATTATAAGTCAATTTTAATTGATCTCTGAGATCTGTGGCATTATCTGTTGCTTTGTGCATAGCGGTCATTCTGGCCCCATGTTCACTTGCAAAAGAGTCTCTTAATGCTTTAAACAATTGCATTTTAATACTTTTGGGTAATAGTTCGTCTACGATTGATTCTTGCGTAGGTTCAAAAATATAATCGGTAGAAGTTGTCGTATTTTCGTCTTGAGTTGAAATAATTGGCAATAAGGTTTCTGTTGTAACAATTTGAGTAGCTGCATTTTTAAAACTATTGTAAACCACTTCAATAGTATCATACTCCTTACTAGTAAAAGCACTCATAAAACCTTCTGCAATTTTACTGGCATTAGAGAACGTCAACTGATCAAAGATCTCATTGTTGTTTTCTACTACAGAAAAGGATTTTTGTAAAATATCATTCCCTTTTTTTCCAAGAGTAAGTATACTTACATTTTTATTCGCATAAGTCGTCTCAACTTTCTTGGTAACCTCTTTTATTACACTTGAGTTAAACCCACCACATAAACCACGATTTGAGGTTATTACAATAATTAAGACATTTTGAATCGTTCTTTTTACTGTGAAAGGGTTTTGCGTATCTCCATCAATAGAATTGCTCAAATTCTGAATCAGTTCGGTTAATTTATCGGAATATGGTCGCATAGCCGTAATAGCATCTTGAGCTTTCTTGAGTTTTGCTGCAGAAACCATTTTCATGGCAGAAGTGATTTGCATAGTCGAGGAAACCGATGCAATCCTATTCCGTATCTCTTTTAAATTAGCCATACTACTATTCGTTTATTCAAATTGAGCTGCTATTTCTTTAGCTACACTGTTTAAGGTGTCCAAAACCTCATCCGTTAACTTTCCTGTTTTAATAGTATCTAGAACATCTCTATGCTTGCTGTTCAATGTTTTGATAAAGCTCTTTTCAAATGTCTTTACTTGATCAACAGGAACGCTTCTCAATAGATTTTTTGATCCTGCATAAATTATTGCTGTTTGATCTTCAACGGTGTAAGGGTCATTCTGAGCTTGCTTTAAAATCTCTACATTACGACGCCCTTTTTCAATAACATTTAAAGTTGCCGCATCAAGGTCAGATCCAAACTTAGCAAAAGCCTCCAATTCTCGGAATTGAGCTTGATCTAATTTTAAAGTTCCCGATACTTTTTTCATGGATTTGATCTGTGCAGAACCTCCAACACGTGATACTGAAATACCAACATTAATTGCAGGACGAACTCCAGAGTTAAACAAATCAGACTCCAAGAAAATTTGTCCATCTGTAATTGAAATCACATTAGTGGGTATATATGCAGATACATCTCCTGCTTGAGTTTCAATAATTGGAAGTGCAGTTAAAGAACCTCCTCCTTTAATTTTGTCTTTTAATGAGTCTGGAAGGTCATTCATCCCTTTAGCTATTTCATCATCAGCAATAACTTTTGCTGCACGCTCCAACAAACGAGAATGTAAGTAAAATACATCCCCAGGATAAGCTTCACGTCCTGGTGGACGACGAAGCAATAAGGATACCTCTCGGTAAGCCACCGCTTGTTTAGATAAATCATCATATATAATCAAAGCTGGACGTCCTGTATCCCGAAAATATTCACCAATTGCTGCTCCTGCGAAGGGTGCATAAACCTGCATTGGAGCTGGATCAGATGCGTTAGCTGCAACAATTGTTGTATAAGCCAATGCGCCTTTGTCTCCCAATACTTTTGCTATCCCTGCTACTGTTGAAGCTTTTTGACCAATAGCAACATAGATACAATACACCGGTTCACCTGCATCGTAGAATTCTTTTTGATTCAAGATGGTGTCAATACAAACTGTAGTTTTCCCTGTTTGACGGTCACCAATAACCAATTCACGTTGTCCTCTACCAACCGGAATCATGGCGTCAATAGACTTGATCCCCGTTTGCATAGGTTCATTTACTGGCTGACGGTAAATTACCCCTGGTGCTTTTCGTTCCAAAGGCATTTCAAACAATTCTCCTTCTAAAGATCCTTTTCCGTCAATTGGATTTCCTAAGGTATCAACAACACGACCCACTATACTTTCTCCTACCTTGATAGATGCGATTCTCTTAGTTCGTTTTACGGTGTCTCCTTCCGAAATTTCATTTGAAGGTCCCAACAGTACAACTCCGACATTATCTTCTTCTAAATTCAAGACCATTCCTTCAAGTCCAGAATCAAATCGAACTAATTCTCCATATTGAGCATTAGAAAGTCCGTAAACACGTGCTATTCCGTCTCCTACTTGAAGAACTGTTCCTACTTCGTCCAATGAAGCTGATGCCTCAAATCCTGCGAGTTGGTTTTTTAAAATTGCTGAAACTTCAGCGGGTTTAATTGCTGCCATAGTATCTATTTAAACGCTATTATTGGTTTTTGTCAATTGTCTTTTTAGTGTATCTAATTGATCGACTACACTTGCATTATATTGTAAATCTCCAATCCGTAAGATAAATCCTCCTGTAATGGATGGATTTACAACATTACTTAGGATTAAGGTTGCTGAAGATAATTCTTTAGCTTTACCGAGTATTGTTTTTTCAAGGTCTGCTGTTAAGGGAGCTGCTGAGGTTACCACTGCTTTTTGTTTTCCTTGTTGAATTTGATTAAGGACAACAAATTGTTCTGCAACCTGATTTAATAAGTTGATTCGATTATTAGCTGCTAAAATGCTAATCAAGTTTTTACTCCCCTCTGAAAGGGAGCTAAAAACTTTAGAAACAGTTTCTTGTTTAGATTGTATTGAAAGAACGGGGTTGTCCAAAAAATCTATAAGGTTTTGATTTGTAGAACAAACATCAATAACGGCGACCATGTCTTGTTCGATTGCAGGAGCATTCCCCTGCTCTAGTGCAAGACTTAAAGTAGCTTTTGCATAACGTAATGCGGCACGGTTATTTTTCATCAATTTATTTTACGGCAATCTCGTCAACCAATTGTTTTACAAGTTTTTCTTGAGTTGCTTTATCCTTCAATTCAGTTTTTAAAACTTTCTCTGCTATTTCAATCGAAAGTTGAGCAACTTGACTTTTTAAGTCATTCACAGCTGCTTTCTTTTCGTTTTGAATCATTTCTTGAGCTTGAGCAGTTATTTTATCTGCCTCAGCTTTTGCATCTTCCTTTGCTTGATTAATCATTTGAATGCTTGCTGTTTTTGCCTCAGATAAAAGAGCATCTCTTTCAGCACGAGCCTCTTTTAAAATGCGTTTGTTATCGGCCTGAACGGCTTGCATTTCATCACGAGCTTTTTTTGCTGCACTCAACGAGTCTTTAATTGATGTTTCTCGTTCATTAACAGCTTCTAAAATGGGCTTCCAAGCAAACTTTTTGAGCAACAATAGAAGAGCAACAAACAATAATAATTGCCAGAAAAAAAGACCTAATGAAAACTCACTTAATAATTTTTCCATTTTATTTGTTTATAGTTTAATTTTTACTTTGAAAATAAAGCTGCAACCAACCGTTACAGCTTTATCAATTTGTTTTAGCTTACTGCAAAAAGTGCAGCAAAACCAATACCTTCGATCAATGCAGCGGCGATTAACATCGCTGTTTGAATCTTTCCGTAAGCTTCAGGTTGGCGTGCAATTGCATCCATTGCAGAACCACCAATTCTTCCGATACCCATTCCGACACCGATAACAACTAAACCTGCACCTACCATTACTGGAATTTCCATAATTGTAAATATTAAATTAAACACTCATTATATGAATCGCTTAATGCGCTTCAATTTCATTGTGATGCTCATGCTCCTCTGAGGCAAAACCAAAATACAGTGCTGATAACATCGTAAATATATATGCTTGTAGCAAGGCTACTAAAACTTCAATCAGTGAAATTGCAAAAGCAAGTCCAAATGAAAGCGGACTTCCTAACCAACTTTTAAATATAAACATCAACCCAATCAAACTCATCAAAACAATATGCCCTGCTTGCATGTTTGCATATAAACGAATTAAGAGAGAAAAAGGTTTAATAAATACCCCCAAAACTTCTATCGGAATTAAAATAATGTACAACGGAATTTTGGCATACCACTTCATTGTTGTTCCCAAAGGGTCAAAAATGTGCAACCAATAATCTTTAGTCCCAGTAAAGTTAGTCAAAAGGAAAGTAAGTAACGCCAAACAAAATGTAACAGCAATATTACCTGTTACATTAATTCCGAGCGGAGTTAACCCCAAAATGTTAAGAAACCAAACAAAGAAAAATACTGTAAGCAAAAAACTCATGAATTTTTTATAATGCTTTTCTCCAATGTTTGGAATGGCAATATCATCTCTAATGTAAAGTACAATTGGTTCAAAAAAGCGACCCACTCCAGAGGCAATTCCACCATTTTTGACATAGGAATCTGCAAGGCTTTTGAATAAAAAGAACATTAAAAATACAGTAAACATTATACTCACAACACCTTTGGTAATTGAAAAATCCAAAGGGGATATGTTTGTTGCATGATGCTCTTGATCATAAGTAATATTTCCCGCTCGATCTGTTTTGTAAATTTTATTGTGACTGATGGCATAAAAGTTGCCGTCAACCTCAGCAACAGTTTCACCGTGGTGGAATCTAGAAGAGGAAAAAACTTTTAGCCCATTGTCCCAAAGAATTATTGGAAGAGGAAAACCAAAATAAACATGAGCTCCATCCTCATCGGTGTAAGAAAACAAACTGAAATCATAAGAATCCTGCAAATGATGCATGATGTAATCTTTGATCTCCTTTTTTTGAATTTCTTTGGCAGAAAGATTTTTAGAAGATTCTTCTTTTTCTTTGGAAAATACTAACCCTGATACAAGTAGTACTATTAAAATCAGTGTTTTTTTGTTAAGTAAAGTAAATCTATTGGATTTGCTCATTGTTTTTTGAAATGCGATGCAAATGTAAGGCTTTACATTAAAAAGAAAAACACTTCCTACTTATATTTTGTTTAATTTTCGAACTAAGAGTAGTGTTTCTAAAAACAAACCCGAGAAATATGGTATAAAAAAGGTAACTGCTTCTGTTTTTTGAACAATTCCATCAGCTTTATAAACTGGATAAAAAACAAGGAAAAAAAGAAGAAATTTAAGTAAACTACTTCCCATAAAAAAAAAGCCAACAAGATCTTTATTCCGATCAAAAACTTTAAATAAGATCCATAAGATTATTGCTGCTAAAACAAAATTTGAGCTATAACTCAGCAAAATGTTATTCGACCAAAGGGGGATTCCAAAAAAGTATAAAATTCCCAAATGAACGATTAAAACTGCCATGAAAATTAGTACAAATATGAGTGCTGTATTTGTTTTCAAGGATCGTTTAAATGTTTCGATTGTTTTTGTATGAAAATCAAAATCAAAATTATTCCTAAAGCAGATAAAGACAATGCCCAAAAATTACTTTGAGTTTTAAAATGTTGATCAAGCCAATAACCTCCCTTAATAGCTGCGTAAACTACTACTGCAATTTGAACAGCTAAAGAAGAGAAAACAAGCCAGTGTTTAGGCTGTTTTTTCAATTTTTTCGCTTATTGATTTTACATCTGAAGCTGAGCGCATAGAGCATTTAGCATTAAAAATTGCTCCAGATTCTACAATGAGTTTCCCGATAACTACTTCGCCATCTAGTTGACACATAGATTTCAAAGAAAGGCTTTCTTTAACGTCTAACTTTCCATTAAATTTTCCTTCAATATCAGCAAAAGCACAGTCGATTACTCCTTTAATGACACCGTCTTTTCCAATAACAACCTTCCCTGATGTTTTAATCGAGCCTTCTAAAGTTCCATCTATTCTGAAATCTGCTTCAGAAACAATATCTCCTTTAATTTTAGTATTTTTCTCTATTCGATTGGGTTGCCCATTGAGTTCGTTATTTTTCATGTTAAATATAGATTATTTAATTGCTTTCCAGTTTTTAAACAGTTGAATGTCTTTGTATTGGGATGACAAAACTACAAATTTATTTGAAAACATACTGGATAATTCGGTTAATGATGTGTCTTTGAGTATAAATGTAGTATTCGGTTTTTCCCTTAAATCGTTAACCACCAAAAAAACATAGTCTCGATCATATACTTCATTTGTAATACTTCCAAATGATATGTTTGCCTCTTTAAGTGCCCGTTTTACTTCATCGCTCAATTCCTGAAATTGTTTTTGATTTTCCTTTAAAATTGGGAAAATCAATTTATAGTTCAAATAAACCTTAGTTGGTTTTTCTCCCTGAATAGTTGTTTCCAATGCAGCCAAAGTGTTTTTGGCTTGAGATGAAGCTTCAGAATTGGGATAAATTTCAATCAAGTTATTCAATTTCTCTTTCCATGCCTCAATACCATCTAATCTCCCTGATGCATTAGCCATAAGATGAGCTACTTTTGAAACCAAAGGAGAGCCGCTAAAAATAATCAACAGATCTTCTCCTTGAGTTAAAACTTCCTCGTATTGTTGTTTTAAATACAAATCATATAACGACTCATATCGAATTTCAGGAGTTTCATTTTCTTTTAATTTAAAATTTTCTGGGTCATTGATTATTCTTGCAAAACGAGAATCTGGATATTTTTCTAAAATTTTTTCTCTATAAATAAATGCAGTTTTTGGTTTATCTAACTCATTCATTTTAAATAAATGATACCATGCATTGAGTTTTTGGTTTTCGTTAGGTTCACTAACTAACAATTTTTTTAGACGGTTACTAGCTAAAACAGAGTTCTTGAATTTTTCCTTGTATAAAATTCCTACTTCTAGATATGCATTATTTCTTTGGTCAGATAAGCTGTCTAAAAATGTTAAAGATTTAGGAAGTAAGTCTACATATGATTGAGCATCTTCTTTTATAATAAGCTTTTGTTCTGATTCAACACTTGCCTCATTTTGATTTAAAACAATAGTCTTATTTAAAGATTCTATTCTGTTCCAATTGTCTGTATTTGGACGATTCCCATAATTGGAAGCAAATTCTTGTTTCCCCAGGACTACAAGGTTTTCATTATAAAAATAAAATTTTTTCTGATTTGATCGATTCAAAATACTTATTAGAGGTCTTTTTTCTAGTTCAATTTTTGCTAATTCTTTCGCTCTTTTAGATTCTATTGCTTTTTGGTAATAGGCTAATTGTTCTTCGGGTTTCATTGAGGTGAGTTGAAGAATACTATCTGCCACTCGAATAGTTTTTTCATAAATAATCACATCTTGAAGTCCCTCTCGCTCTCTCAAAACAATTGTTCTTTGGCGACTTTCTTGAAGAAATTGACCCAAAAGACTATCTAAATATGCTCCTGCAGCTACATAATCTCCATAATCAAATGCTTTGTTTGCTAAATCTCGATAATTTTGTCTTAGAGTAGGCCCGTCTATGCTTGGGGATCTCAAAGATTTATTATAAAATTGTTTTGCTAAACTATCCTTTCCTTGAGTCAAATAATACCGTGCTTGCTGTCTGTAAATTAAATGAGTGAAATTTTCGTTTTCAAAAGCATTGCTTAGTTTTTCCAATGCTTTTTCTGGACTCTCACCACTAATTTCCGATTGTATTCGCAATTCGTTCAATTTTGAATGCATCCAATATAGTCGGGGAGCTTTTCGTTTTAAGTCTACAATGGACGAAAAAGCGAGTTGTGCTGAGTCTTTTTGATTCAAAAGCTCAAAAAGTTGAGCTTCAATAAAACGATAACGGGTTTGTAAGGTTCTTTCGCGCTCAGCTTTTGCTGCTGTTTTAATGTATTTAAGCGCAGAATCTGTTTCTCGAATATTTAAAAAAGCCTGAGCTAAAGTTGCATTAACTTCTGCATAAAGTTTACTTTTTTTTGACATTGTTCTGGCCAGTGGTTTTAAATTGGAAACCGCCAGCTCATCATTTCGAAGTCGGATGTTCGTTTTCTCTCTCCACAATTTTCCTTCGTAAAAAACATCTGCTTCAGAACTTAAACCAAATAAAAAATTAAATGCTTCAAGAGCGGGAAAAAAACGTCTATCATAATAACGCGCTTTCCCCAAAAGCAAATAAGCCTTACTGATTTGATCATTCTTTTGTTTGCCATTAAAATTCATGGAATGCTTTTGAATGGCCTTTACTGCCTTTTCCTCTGCTCGGATGAAGCTAGGAATCGCGGCTGTAGAATTTTCATCTTCTCCATCCAGGGAGATTAATTCTACTGGAAGGATATTTAAAAAATCATCTTGGGCCTCACTTGCCAAAATTATCGTTCCTATGTCCAAGGCTTCTTCTCCGTTGAAAAGGACATTAAATTTTGTGTTCAAGCTATGGTACTCTCTATTAAAAAAGCGGTCCTTCTGAGTTGAACAGCTCCAAACACCCCAAATAATGAGGTAAAAAACACTAAATTTTAATACCTTTTTCAAAAAATAAAATGATGTACACTAATAACTTAAATTCAAGGGTTTTAGTATACGCTTTAAGCAGAAAAATAATCTTCTAATTCTTGCAAAATAAAGAATCACAAGACCCATCAATATTTTGATGGTAAATTTGGCCTCTAATTGCGGAGCTCGTAAAAACTTTTTACGGCCAAGTTGAAATAAAGATGATGACATTAATGTAATATTGTGGTTAATTTAAAATTGGTTGCCTAAATATAAATAATGTTACAATTTTAGTAGGAATTCTTTAGGTTTATTATTTTTGTAAAAAAAACAATGGCAGTATATCACACGCTAAAAATAAAAAACATCAAACCGCTTACATCTGAAGCATCGGCTATTGGTTTTGAAGTTCCTTCCTCATTAAAAGAATGTTTTGAATTTCAATCGGGACAGTACATTAATTTAAAAACAACCCTAAATGGTGAAGAAGTTAGAAGATCGTATTCTTTATGTTCTGCACCATTTGAAAACTTTCTCGAAGTAGGAATTAAACGGATTTCTGACGGTCTTTTTTCAACTTATGCTACTCAAAAATTAAAAGTTGGGGATTCCATAGAAGTTGCTGAACCCGAAGGGCGTTTTCTTTATGATAATAACTCCAAAAATATGACTGCTTTTGCAGCAGGTAGCGGGATTACTCCCATTTTCTCAATTCTTAAAACTACATTAAATGCAGATAAGGACACCCATTTTACTCTAGTCTACGGGAATAAAACTCCTGAACAAACTCTTTTTTATGATGAATTAAAAACACTAGAATCTGAGCATCCATCACAACTAAAAATACTTTGGCTCTTCAGCCAATCGAATGAAAAAGAGGGTCGTTTTGGTCGAATCGATTCTAGTATTGTTAAATATGTGCTCAAAAATACAGGGCAACTGTCTACAGCATTTTATCTCTGTGGTCCAGAATCCATGATCTTTGAAGTTAAAAACACTCTTCTGAAAAATGATATTTCAGAAACTCAAGTTTACTTTGAGCTTTTTTCCGCTTCAAAAGAAAAATCAGCTTCAAAAGCCGCTTCCCCCTCTGACCTAGTAGCTCTAGAAATTATAGTGGATGATAGTACCTATAATATTGAGAGTTCCTCTTCAAATACAATTCTTGATGCTGCATTGAATCAAAAAATTGATGCCCCCTATTCGTGTCAAGGTGGGGTTTGTTGCAGTTGTATTGCCAAAATCACTGAGGGATCGGCTTCAATGGCTAACAATCAGGTTTTAACGGATGAAGAGGTTGCAGATGGATTGGTTTTAACCTGCCAAGCAGTACCTACCTCTCCAAAAGTAGTTGTCAATTATGATGAAGTCTAGCCTTTTTTAGGCTGTCCTTAATTTATTGTAAAGCTCAAATAGTTTTTTAGAAGCAACATCATTACTCCAGTTTCTTAATATGGTCTGACGAATTTGTTTTCCTTCCAAAACATCTGGGTTTTTAAATATTTTTTTAATAATTTCTCTTAAAGAACTAATAGAGCCTTTCGGATATAAAAATCCGTTTTTATTGTGTTTTATCACCTCAGAATGGATCCCTACCTGATCAGTTGCTATTGTTATGCATCCGCATGACATGGCCTCTAAACAAACCAAAGAAAATCCCTCAGTGTAAGATGCAATAATAACTCCGGAGCTGTTCTGATAGTAAACGTTCATTTCATTGGTCTGTGAAATAAATTGAAGCTGGTTTTCTACAGAATTTTTTTTTGCTATTGTTTTTATTTCTTGAGCATATGCTTCTGAATCTACTGTGCCAATAAATTGTATTTTCCATTCTGGATTTTTTTGTAATAAAGGAACGGCAGCTTCTATTACATCTCTTTGCCCTTTGGATTTCCTAATTCTTCCTACAACACTTATTATTTTATCTTTTGTGTTTTCGAGAGCTTTTTTAGGTATAAAATAATTTGTATCAACTCCATGTCCGATAATGGTAGTTTCTGTTTTTAACTTTTGATTCATTTGCTTGCTTAAACTAATCCGTGAATCAGCCATAGACATTAAATAATGAGTAAACCTTGAGGGCTCAGAATCTGCGTGACGAGTAGAACACAATTTGAATTTACCTCCAAAGAAACGCAGCATTAATGCCAATAATATTTCATTATTCCTGTGGGTATGAATTATTATTTTATCTTGAGAAAAAACTGCTCTTAAAACTTTTGCAAAAGAAATCTTATGACTTGAAATTCCATACCCAAATATTTTTGTTTCTTCTTGTTTGTTCAAACACGGAACTATACTTTCAACACTTCTTGTTACCCCTGTAGTTTTAAAATGAAAATGAAAATGAATTATCATGCAGGCGATTTTTTTAAAATAATAAATTAGTCATCTCTTTTTGAAAAACAATTAAAAAGCAGGCCAAAAAAAACAGCTCTATAAGCCATTTCCTGTTGAAACTTTCAAAAAACTGAGTTGATAAAATTGAGGTAACCATCAAAAAGGAAACCCAGGAAATCACATTCCCACTGCCTCCTAAAAGAATTATTATTATGCTGGAAAATAAAATTAAGATAATATTATAAAAACTATTTTTTTGTTTATTTCCAATGTAAGTCAATATTTTAAAATATTTTAAAACAACCAGAATCATTGTTATGATTACTAAAAACAATCCCAAACTATCTGAATATCGTTCACTCCACAAAAAAGAAAATTTATTGAGTATTAGGTTTGCCGTTTTAAAAGAAGGAAAATTTGGAATGAGAGTTAACAGCGTAAGCCAAATGACGATGACACAAAAAACAGGAAGTAGGGTGATTAATATTTTTTTAAAACTTAAATGACCTTTAAGATATAAGACTCCCCATATCGTCAGATAAAAATAAAAGAAGTCAACTTTAAAAAAAATCGAGAAAACCAGCCAAAAGCCAGAATTGAAAACAAAGTTATTACCCAGCTTATTATTATCAAATTTTATAATGTTTATAAAACTAAGCCAAAAAAGCAAAGAAGCAATCCAAAGCCATATGTCCCAGCGATTAATCGGCAAAATCCAAAAAAAGACAGAAAATAATAGTAAATGATAACTCCCTTCCCGAAACAAAAATTGTCGTCTTACCGTCCATTCAACGAATAATAAGCTAATTACCGACAAAACAGTTGATATAAACAGTTTAAAAGTACTCCCTTCCAGAGGATTGTTGAGCAAAATAGCTTTGTGATGCGAATAAACTGCCAAAAAAAGCAATACAAATGCAATTAAATAACTTAATAAAGTGGTTTTACCGAAAATTCTTGTAAACATGATTTTTAATTAATCTTGGGTAAAGAAGTTTGTTCAAAAACTCTCGTAAACATTATTTCTAATTTTATTCAGCCCCTTTTTAAACCAAAAGAATTCTTTAAATTTAAAATATAAAGGTAAAACATTGTTTTTTATGCTTGGTCTGGATGCTAATTTAAATTTACCGAATGCTTTATATATTTGTTTGTGAGCTAACTTTTTGTCGTGAATTTTAATTTATCTTTGGAGCTGTAAAATGTTAATTTAATGTTAGATTTAACGGTTGTTATTGTTAATTATCGCTGTTGGGATATGCTCTCAAGGTGTCTTAAAAGCTTAAATCAACAGACCGTCCCAATAAAAAAAGTTATTGTTTCAGATAATTTTTCAAATGATGGGAGAATATCTGATTTTAAAGAACAATTTGCATGGGTAGATTGGGTAGAAGAAAAAATTAACGGTGGATTTTCCTATGGTTGTAATGCTGGTGCTCGCCTAGCTGATAGTAAGTGGTTGTTGTTTCTTAATCCCGACACCGAAATTCCAAGCGATTGTCTAGAGGGATTACTCACTTACTGTGACAAAAACCCAAACTACAATCTAATTTCTATCAAACAAATAAACAGTAATGGGGAAAACTGTTTTCCTTATGGAATTTTCCCAAATACTTTAAACGTGTTAGGCCCTTTAAGAAGTTTAGAAAGAAATATAATTCGCCGAACTCAATCCAAAAAAGCAATGAATTCAAACTCGGTTGGTTCCCCAGATTGGATTTCAGGTGCTTTTGTTTTAATTCGTCAGAGTGATTTTAAAAAGCTTACTTCTTGGGATGAATTTTTCTGGATGTATTATGAAGATATAGACCTAAGTAAAAGAGCATCAGAACTAGGAATGAAAAGGGTTCTCCTAAACGACTGGCATTGTGTTCATAACCATGGTGGAGCATCGAGAAAAACAATAGACATAACTATTTTAACAAAAGCTGAAGTTATAATTTCGTCTCACAAATACATTCAAAAACACTTTAAGGGTATTTCAAGACTTTTGGCACACACTCTTGTTTTTGGCTCAACTTTTATTGAATTGAGCATTCTTTCTGTTTTTTCTAAAATAAAACGTGGAATTTTAAAAAAGCTTCTAAGCTATTGGTTTAGAGTAAAAGCATAAAAGCAAATTTTTTTGCTAAATTCAACAAAAGCATTGGATTCACAAAAGCTTTTTATAACTTTGCAATAGAATTTATATTTTACAAAAATGAAGGAATTTTTTGAGGCTATTGCATGGTTATTTGAAGAAGTGTTGTTTTCACCCTATAACATCTTAAGAGAGCTCGAGCTTAATAACTGGTGGTTGGCAAATATTATCAACTGGGTTTTTGCAATCGTTATCTTTTCAATGCTGGTTTATTGGACCATTCAATTGAAAATTTTTAATGATAAAGGGGAAGAAAATAAAGACCCTTCTGCTCACTCATTTTTATAAATCGAATCCTAAGTCTTTTCGATAATACATTCCCTGAAAATTAATTTTTCCTAAGGCTTTATAAGATTGTTCAATTGCTTCATTATGGTCTTTTCCGAAGGAAGTAACCGCCAATACCCTTCCTCCTGAGGTTTTTACTGTTCCCTCGTCCATTTGTGTTCCTGCATGAAAAACAGTGCTTGTTTTTACTTCAGAGATCCCCGTTATGTTTTTCCCCTTTTGATACGCTTCTGGATATCCACCCGAAACCGCTACAATAGTGGTTGCCGATCTTGGGTCAATTTGTAATTGATGTTGATCTAAAGTTTGAGTTCCAACCGCTTTAAAAAGTTCTACCCAGTCATTCTGAATTCTTGGAAAAACAACCTCAGCTTCTGGATCTCCCATCCTTACATTGTATTCAATTACAAAAGGATCTTCACCAACCTTAATCAGTCCAATAAAAACAAAACCTTGAAATGGTAGGTTGCTTTTTTGAAAACCATCCATTGTCGGTTTAATTATTCGATCTTCTATTTTCTTAATGAATTCTGGAGAGGCAAAAGGTACAGGAGAAATGGCTCCCATTCCTCCTGTATTAAGCCCTGTATCTCCTTCTCCAATGCGTTTATAGTCTTTAGCCATGGGAAGTGTCAAATAGTTTTTGCCGTCTGTCAAAACAAAGCAAGACAACTCTATTCCCTTTAAGAATTCTTCGATAACAACTTTTTTTGAAGCCTTACCAAATTTTTGTCCGATTAACATTTGTCTCAATTCATTTTGTGCGTCAGTTAGGTTTTCTAAAATTAATACCCCTTTTCCAGCAGCAAGGCCGTCAGCTTTCAATACGTATGGAGCTTCCATTGTTTCCAAAAAACGACAGCCTTCTTCTATAGTTTCGGCTGTAAAACTATCGTACCCTGCTGTTGGAATGTTGTGAGTTTTCATAAACTCCTTAGCAAATTCTTTACTCCCTTCTAGAGTTGCAGCAGCTTTTCTAGGGCCGACAACCGTTACTCCTTTTAAGCTAATATCACTTAAAAAGAAATCATGTATTCCATTGACTAGTGGGTCTTCTGGCCCAACAATTACCATCTGAATGTTGTTTTCTAAAACTACTTGCTTAATGCCATGAAAATCATTGACGTCTAGTGAAAGATTTTGAGCAATTTGATGGGTTCCTGCATTTCCCGGAGTTACAAAAAGTTGCTCACATTGTTTGCTTTGTGATAGTTTCCAGGCAATCGTGTGTTCGCGACCGCCGCCGCCAATGATCAAAATATTCATCTGTTTCTTTTTAGCCCAACAAATATAAAAAGACTCTGGGAATGTTACCCGTAGTTTGTAAGAAAGAGTCGAATTCTAAAATTTTTCTTCAGTATGAATTGATTTTTGAATAACCAACATAAAGCTTCTGTTAAATTTTTATGGTTTTTTCTAGAGGTTCGTTCCTCTGGGCTCATCTTTTTCTTGAAGTACAACCTCAGAATGTAAAAATTGTGCAGCAGCAGCAGAATCATTAACTTTTGAAGCTGTACGCTCCAACATTTCTAATTCAAAAGCATTCAATACGCTTGTCCTTATTCCTGTTGTTCTCCATTGAGAACTAGGTCTACAACCTTTAGATATTGCTCGAGCCAATTCTAAGGCATCCAACAAAGCTTGATTGGCTCCTTGGCCTTTGAAGGGGCTCATGGGGTGCGCTGCATCACCAATTAAGGTTGTCGGTCCCGCTTTTGCCAATAAATCAGGATGAAGCAATTTTCGGTCATAAACGGGATAACCTGAAACTTGAGTTTCATCAGTTGCTTCCAAAATCTGTGGAATAGGTTTATGCCATTGTGTCCTTCGACAAGCTTCTTTTTTGAGTGCAGAAGCTCCTTGAACACTTAACCTTTTCGCCTCTTTTTCTTTTATTGGAAAACTCAACTGCCACATTACAGCATCTGAAGAAAAAGGCATTACATAAATACGTTCATCCCCATTAGCGGTTTGAAATACTGTTGCAGAATCCAATAAAGAATGGTCACGGTTTTTGAGCTTCTTTAGAGGACAAATACCTAAAATTACTATACAATCTAGATATCGTAAAGGTGTTATTTCTTCTCCTATTAGTATTTTTCTAACCGAACTTCGAATCCCATCAGCACCTATCACCAGATCCGCTTTTGCTTTTTTTATTTTTCTGCCTACCCGAAAAGTTAAATCTACTCCTTTTCCTCGAGTTTCTTTAAAGTCTATTAATTGATGCCCCCAACTTACCTGATCATGTCCCCCAAGTTCTTGAAGCAAAGTTGACCGCAATGACTGTCTTGCAATATGAACGTTGGTTCGTCTGAGAGGTTTTTTAGAATTGATTTCTAGCCATTTTCTCATTCCCCATTCACCCATGACTTTCCCTTCGGTGTTGTGAACGATGTGTCGGGTTGATACAACTCCTTCTGTTAAAGTGATCAGACCAAAAGCTTCTGTGGATTTACTCGCTTGCTGAAGGGTTAGACCATACCCTTGAGGCCGTGTTTTAAAATTGATGTCACGCTCATAAAGGGTGAAAGGTATTCCTCGATGCAAACATGCAACAGCCAAGGCAACTCCTCCTATCCCACAACCAATAATTGCAATGTGCGGAAAGCTTTTTATGTCCGGTTCTGTTAGACTTCCAGCCGGAAGTAATCCCGATCCTGAACATTTTTTACAGGAATTCAAATGCCCTTTTGGACGAGTTGGTGCTAAACCCATGTCTTTCGTTTTTTCAAATTCCTCTAATTCTTTCTGATAATTGAGTCGAATTTTCTTTCGGAGCCTTTGTCTTTTTTTACCCGTTCCATGGCATTCTTTACAACTGATCCAGTAAGATTGATTTTTTTTGGACATTTTCACATTATCCTTTTTTAGCCCCTGATTTTTAAAATCTTGTTCCAACGATAAGTTCTAATAAACTTTCCTTGATCTAAATCAACCAAAAAAGGTTGTTGTTTCCGCTTTGCTTTTTGATACCCTTTCATCAACTTTAAAAAAGAAAGAATACTTTTTTTAAGGATGGCATTCTTCAAACTTGCTAAAAAAGTAAGGGTTCTTCCATATCGCAATACATAAAAAGCAGCTCCTTGCAGCTCATCTGCTTTTAGGTCATATCCTGCTCCTAAGGGTCTTAAATGTTTTACGTGAAGATTGACAAGGGTTTTTACTTCAAAGCCGAAATATAAAGCCAAAAACTCATCAGCGGTGTCCCAGCCCATTGCTGGAATAAGACCTCCTATCTTTGAATAACATTTTTTAGAATAGGCTTTAATAGCCCCGCGAACATGGTTCGGGTCCATAGGGTGATTTAACTTCCATATTCCTTGAGAATCTTTCTCATAACAAAAGCCTCCAGCGATTCCGATTTTTTTGTCTTTGAAAACGTTTATTAATACTTCAAAGTAGTTCTTTGGCAAAAGGATGTCCGCATCCATTTTTACAATTACATCAAAGGGGCTTTTCAGCTTTTTAAATCCAAATAAAAAAGCTTCGATCACCTTAGTTCCAGGCAAATGTTCTTTAGATGAATTGTGATTAAAGTATTTAATGTTTTTGTGTTTAGACGTAAAACTTTGCATAATTGCTTCTGTACCATCGGTTGAATTGTCATTCACTAGGAGGATTTCGGATGCAAGAACCGTTTGTTCACAAATAGTCTGAAGCATTCCCGTTAAGAACTTATCTTCGTTATGAGCTGATATTATTACACTGTACTTTATCAAAACTTTTTCTTTGAAAAAATTGGACTGTAATGCGGTCGTACAACTCCTGATTCTGAGGTAGCTATTGGATTAACTGTATTATCAAGTTGGTGTTCTTTTAAAATTTTTATCGCTAGATCAAACCAACTCATTATTTTTTCATCCGAAAAATGATACAAGCCTTTTGGAGGCTTTTTTGAAATTAAACGCATAATAAAAGCTGCTAAATGATCAACATTTGTTGGAGTTCCTATTTGATCATCCACAACATAGAGCGATTCTCCCTTTTTAGCTTTAGTCAAAATTGAGTTATAAAAATTTTTTCCTAGTGTTTTGCTGTACAGCCAAGAGGTTCTAACAATATAAAATGCTCGTGAATTTTGTTGAATCTCCTGTTCGCCAAATAATTTACTTTTACCGTATTGATTTATTGGAGCAGTAACATCCGATTCCAAATATGGTGTTTTTTTGTTGCCATTAAAAACATAATCTGTAGAGATGTGAATGAGAGTAATTTGATTTTGGTTGCATAAATGAACTAGTTTTTTAACTGCTTCAACATTTATGTCATACGCTTGGTCTACTTCTAATTCCGCTTTTACAACATTAGTATACGCAGCACAATTAATGCAATAATCAAATTGCTTGTCTTTTAAAAAAGCCGCCATCACTTTTGAATCTGTAATATCAAATTCTTTTCTCCCGCAAAATACCCACTGGTCTTTGCTAGACTCAACTTTTTCTTTAAGGGTGTTTCCTAATTGACCTTCAGCTCCTGTAACAAGAATTTTTTTCACAGGATCTCCTTTTTAAAACCTTTCCATAAAGTATCTTTATCACTCAAAATTTGATCTTTTTCTGGAATACGCCAATCAATGTTGAATTCTGGGTCGTTGTATAAAACACCTCCCTCTTTTTCGGGGTAATAATAGGCATCTGTTTTATAAAAAACGATTGCATCATAGCTGAGAACTGCATATCCGTGAGCACATCCTTTAGGAATAAACAATTGATCTTTATTTTCTTGACTCAATTCAGCTGTAACTACCGCTCCGTATGTTTTGCTATCCTTTCTTAGATCAACTGCTACATCTAAGATCGTTCCTTTTAATGCACGAATAAGTTTTGCTTGTTCAAAAGGTGGTTCTTGAAAATGCAATCCGCGAATTACTCCATAAGTTGAATAAGCTTCATTGTCCTGAACAGGATTAAATGAAAGCTGAGTTGCTTGTTCAAAACATTCTTTTTGAAAACTCTCATAAAAATAACCTCGTGAGTCTTCAAAAACTTTAGGTTTAATCAACCAACATCCCTCAATTTTTGTTTGAATTGTTTTCATAACTGTCATAAAATTAATGACTTTAGAAAATTTCCATATACAGTTCCTTTAAGTTCTTCTGCCAAATCGCTCAGCTTATCTTTGCCAATAGCTTCAGAATGATATGCCGCCGCTTCGATAGCACCAACAAGAATCCCTTGTCTAGATTGTATAACTTGTACAAACTGACTGGCCTCCATTAATGATTCAATCGTTCCTGTATCTAGCCATGCTGTTCCATGATCCAAAACCTCAACATGCAAGCGATCTTCATCCATATACAATCGGTTAAGATCCGTGATTTCGAGTTCTCCTCTTTTACTTGGTTTTAATTTTTTTGCTTTTTCCACAACTGTGTTGTCATAAAAATAAATTCCAGGTACAGCAAAAGAAGACTTTGGATAAATCGGTTTTTCTTCTATATTAATCGCTTTTTTATTGGAGTCAAATTGAACTATTCCATAACGGTGTGGATCACTTACTCTACTGGCAAAAATCATTCCCCCATCATAAGTAGCGTATTTTTTTAATTGCTCAATAAAGTGTGTCCCGTAAAACAAATTGTCTCCCAAAATTAAAGCAACTGGATCGTTATTTATAAAATCTTCCCCCAAAATAAAGGCTTGTGCCAAACCGTTTGGCTCTGGTTGTTCTTTATAAGAAAAAGAGCATCCTATTCTAGATCCATTTCCTAAAAGTCTTCGATACAAGGGAAGGTCATCTGGAGTTGTAATAATTAAGATTTCATGAATTCCAGCTTCAATTAAAGTTGCCAAAGGATAATAAATCATCGGTTTATCATAAATAGGCATAAGTTGCTTACTTACCGCTTTGGTCAACGGATATAAACGCGTTCCCTTTCCTCCTGCTAAGATAATTCCTTTCATAATTCTTATTTTATTTTCTTTTGGTAAGGTAGTGTTTCACAGTGATTTTTAGCCCTTCTTCAAAAGGGGTTTGAGGAAGCCATTTTAAATCCTTTTTTATTTTAGTTGCATCAATAGCGTATCGGTAGTCATGCCCCAATCGATCGGTGACATGAGTTATTAATTTGGAGTATGATTCTCCATTGGATCTAGGTTCAATTTGATCTAAAATTTTAATTACCGCATCACATAACTCCAGATTAGTTTTTTCATTATCTCCGCCAACTGCATAAACTTCTCCCAAAACTCCTCTTTCAAAAACCGTTTGAATTGCTTTACAGTGGTCTTTTACAAAAAGCCAATCTCTAATGTTTTCTCCAGTTCCATAGATTGGAATTCCTTCTTCATGAATTGCTTTTCTAATGATTGTTGGTATCAATTTTTCGTGATGTTGATATGGTCCAAAATTATTTGAACAATTCGTAGTCACAACCGGTAAACCATAAGTATGAAAATAGCTTCGAACTAAATGATCTGAGGCTGCCTTAGATGCGCTGTAAGGGCTATTGGGAGCATAGGGTGTTTTTTCTGTAAAAGCCCCTTTTAATCCAAGAGCTCCATATACTTCGTCTGTCGAAATATGATGAAAACGAGCTGATTTAAAAGCTGGTTTTAATTTTTGATTATTATCTAACCAGCTTTTTCGTGAAGCTTCTAAAAGCTGAAAAGTTCCTATAATATTGGTTTCTATAAAATCCTTTGGCCCACTGATCGAATTATCGACATGTGATTCTGCAGCAAAATGAATAATTCCTTGAATGTTGTTCTTTTGAAAAAGCTTTTCCAAAAGAATTTCATCACAAATGTCACCTTCTACAAAACAAACTTGAGTATTTTGCTTCCATCGATCAAGTGCTTTTAGATCAGCTGCGTAAGTTTTTTTATCTAATATTAACAGGCCTTGATCTCGCTTAGTTTCTATCAGATAGTCAACAAAGTTGGAGCCTATAAACCCTAGCCCTCCTGTTATGAGTATTGTTGTTCCTTGCATAGTTTAGTCTTGTTTTATTAAAGCATCAGCTATTTTGCGATCGTTAGATAAACGCGGTACTTTGTTCTGTCCTCCAAGTTTTCCTATGGATTTCATATAAGCTTCAAAACCTTGTTTTACAATAGATTTAATAACAAGTTTCCTAAGAACTTTTCCTTGAATTAAGTCTTGATAATAAACATTCTGTTTTTCCATTTCATAGTCCAATACCTTTTCAAAGGCCTCAATGTCTTTTGGCGGAAAGTCAAATTCAATACACCATTCGTGGTATGGTAAACCTTTTTCTGGTTTCACTTGAGGTGCAACAGTAAACTCACGAACACGAATATTGGTGCCTTCTGTTGCATTTTTAAGGGCTGTTTCTACTTCTTTTCCAATTACATGTTCTCCAAAAGCAGAAATAAAATGTTTGATTCTCCCTGTAACAACTAATCTATAGGGTGACTTAGACACAAAGCAAACGGTGTCTCCAATATTGTATGCCCAAAGTCCTGCACTTGTCGAAATTATAAGCGCATAATTTACTCCCAATTCTATTTCATGCAATAAATAACGTTTTGAGTTTTCTTGTTGAATGTGATCAACTCGAATAAATTCGTAAAAAATATCGTTGTTTAACAACAAAAGAAGGCCGTCTTGTTCTGCAAGATCTTGATATGCAAAAAACCCTTCTGATGCGGGAAACAACTCAATTGTATCTACCTTTCGCCCAATAAGATTATTAAATACGCTTTTGTAGGGTTCAAAATTAACTCCACCATAAACCAAAAGAGAAAAATCTTTAAATATGTCCCCAACATTTTTATTTGTTCTCTTTTTTAACTTTTCAAAATACATCTGAATCCATGAAGGTATTCCTCCTATTAAAGTCATGTTTTTGGTTAAAGTTTCTTCAACAATCGTGTCTACTTTGTGCTCCCAATCGTCTATGCAATTTGTTTCCCAACTGGGCATTCTACTTTTTTGTAAGTACCGAGGAACATAATGAGCTACAATACCTGATAAACGTCCCAGTGCAACTCCATTTTTGTCTTCTAGCTCGGGGCTCCCTTGAATAAAAATTTGTTTCCCTTTTAAAAAACTTGTTTTTCCAGTTCGATTGATATAACTGAGCAGCGCATCCCGAGCTGCGGTGATATGAGTGGGCATAGACTCTTTGGTAATTGGAATGTATTTTGCTCCTGATGTGGTTCCGCTTGTTTTCGAAAAATAAATTGGCTTACCGGGCCACAAAATATTTTCTTCTCCAGCAACCATTCGATCAATGTAAGGACTCAATTCCTCATAATCCCTTATTGGTACACATTTTGTGAAATCGGCGGGAGTATTGATGGATTTAAAATTATGATCTTTTCCAAAGGTAGTTTCACGAGCAGTTGCAATTAGTTTTTGAAACGTTTTTTCTTGTGACTTAACAGGGTTTTTTATCCACCTTTGATTTCTTACATGTATAATTTTAGCAAAAAGTTTTGCCGCTATTTGCTTCATATATTATTCCTTTGAAAAATCAATAAAATTCTGAGGATTCATGGGGTATCCATCACTCCAAAGTTCAAAATGTAAATGCCATCCTGTTGTGAACTCACCCGTATTTCCTGCTGTGGCTATAACTTCTCCTGCTTTTACAAAATCTCCCTGTTGCTTGCTTAAAGAAGCATTGTGTTTATAAGCAGAAATCAATCCAAAGGGGTGCTCAATGATAATGACATGACCAGTCCCTGAAGTCCATTCCGAGAATATTACTGTTCCTTCTGCTACTGATTTAATGGGATCGTTTTCATTAAGAACCACATCAACAGCAAAATGCTTGTTTGCTGGGTCATATATTTGAGACAGACTTCCTTGAGCCGGAGGAAAAAGGACAAAATCAACTTTGCTCTTAGAATTTCCTGGAAGGTTATATTTATCCTCTTGGTAAACGATTACCCGAAGCAATGAATCGTCTAAACTTGTTGAAACTATTTGCTTTGATCTTTTTTGAAAGGTGTCGAGTTCTGTTTTACTTTCTTCTAAATAATCAAATTTGAATTCTCCCACCAATACCCTTTGAATCGAATTTAAATAACGTATCGACTGATCGTAAGCTCTGCTTAAAGAATCTAATTTAAAAGCATTTTCTGCGGTTTGAGTTCGCATCTCAGTAGAAGAGTAGCCTGGCATAAGTTCTTTTAATGGGGTTGATGCAATTAAAAAAAAAGTTCCTGCAACAAAGATTGAGATTAAAAGAATAGAAATAATCATCACATTTAAACGAGTCAATCGAAAATATAATTGTTCCTCGAAGGTTTCTTCGTTTAACACTACTAATCGATACTTATTTAATAGTTTTTGTTTGAGTTTTCCTCTTTTATCAGTTGTTTTTTTCATGATAGAATACAAATATAAAGAAACCCTAGTTTAAAAATTACTGCTTTACTTCCACAAAATATAGATTCCCTATAATTTTTATTTTTACATTTGTGAAAAATCAACGACATGAAAAGCTTAATAAATTTTTTAGGAATGATAGGAGGTCCACAAATAATCCTCATTGTTATTGTAGTTTTATTACTTTTTGGTGGTAGAAAAATTCCTGAATTGATGCGTGGTCTTGGAAGCGGTATCAAAGAATTTAAAAATGCTACTAAAGAAGATGAAGAAGATTCTTCAAAAATTGAAAATAAAAAAGATTGATTTTCTTTTTTGGTCTATTGACTAAAAGAAGATATAATGGTGTTTAATTCAAACATATAATCTCTCTTACTCACAGTAGGTGCAAAAGCAAAACCTTCAATTACTATCCATTTTTTAGCTAGTTCATTCTTAACCATATAATTTACAAATGGACCTGCCATAAAATCTTTTTTAACTTCCCACATCCCTTTTGTCAAATAGCCTTCATTTTCATCCAATTTTGTTTTATAAACATAGGGAAGATAAGCTTTCTCTGTAATCATATGGCTTCCTGGGAGTCTCCCTGGAACATATATCTTGCCTATAGAATCCCTAATGCTTATGATTTCATTCAAAGGGTTTGTAGATAATTCTTTATAAGGTAATGTATATGCGATCAAGTTTAGAGTCCCTTTTTGTATTTGCTTTTCAATCCAAATAAAATTGATTGTATCCTTTACGGTTTTATAGACGTTAGGATAGGTCAAACTAAAATTGAAACGCTTTTCCAAACTATTGTCTTTTGATAAAGATTTGCGAATTCGTCTCAATTTTTCTTTTCTTTCGTTTTCTTGAAATAAACCTAAAATAAGTTGTTTGTTTTCTATAACATATTCCTGCATGATTTCTTCATCTTCTCCTCTAAAAGAAGCAACTATTTGTGGTCGTGCAAAAGGGTTTTCCTTCAAATCGAAACGAGCTAGGCTGTCTTTCGTAAACCATAGAATGTTTCTGCTGTTTCGTGCAAAACCATCAAAATTTTTAGGGTGAAGATGATTTAGAGAGAACCTAGGTTCATTCATTGGAAGGCCTTCATATTCTGAGGCTAATTCTTTGCGAACAGTTTCTCCTAGAATCCCTTTCCATTGGGCATTAGTCATCACAACAGTAACGTGATTTAAATTCCCATTTGAATCAGGAACATAACGTTCTGCTCTTTTGGGCGAACAACCAATTATAGCTATGGTCAGAAGAAGAAAGAGATTTTTCATAATACCAGTCTGTTGTTTTGTTTATTAAAACAATCAAGAATCATTCCACTAAAGGGGGTTTAAGATTGTTTTATCATCAAGCTCTTAAAGCTGCAATCCCCGGCAAATCTTTGCCTTCAAGACTCTCTAGCATGGCGCCGCCGCCAGTTGAAACATAACTTACTTGATTGTGAAATCCAAATTGTTTTACTGCTGCAACAGAATCTCCACCCCCTACAAGTGAAAAAGCTCCTTTTGCTGTGCTTTCAGCAATCGCCTCTCCTAATGCAATTGTACCTTTTGCAAAGTTGGTAAATTCAAAGACTCCAACAGGGCCATTCCATAATATTGTTTTTGATTCTAAAATAACAGCTCTAAATCTATTAATACTATCTGGACCCGAATCAAGACCCATCCATTTCTCTGGAATAGAATCAATAGGTTTGATTTGACTTTTAGAATTATTATCAAACTCCTCGGTACAAACCACATCTATCGGCAGGTGTATTTGTACATTCTTCTCCGCTGCCAGAACCAATAAATTTCTTGTGTGTTGGAGATAATCGTCTTCACATAAAGAATCTCCAATACTTCCGCCCTGTGCCTTGATAAAAGTGTATGCCATTCCTCCTCCGATAATCAAATGATCAATCTTATCTAGGATATTTTCAATAATAGTGATTTTTGAAGAAACTTTTGCTCCTCCCAAGATCGCTAAAACGGGTTTCTTTCCCGTATTCATTACTTTATCAATAGCCGAAACTTCTTGTTCTAAAAGTTTACCAAAAGCTTTTCTATTTTCAAAAAAAGATGCGATTACTGCCGTAGAGGCGTGAGCTCTGTGGGCTGTTCCAAAAGCGTCATTCACATAGACAGAGCCTAAATTTGAAAGCTGCTTCGCAAAATCTTTATCTCCTTGGGTTTCTTCTTCATAAAAGCGAAGGTTTTCCAAAAGTAAAACTTGACCGTTTTGAAGAGAGTTTGCCATTTCTTGGGTTTCTGTTCCAATGCAATCTTGAGCAAAAATTACAGGTACTTCCAAAATTTCTGACACCTTTTCTTGTATTTTACTCAAAGAAAACTGAGCGTCTTTACCTTTTGGACGACCCAAGTGCGACATCAAAATGCAACTACCTCCTTTAGAAAGAACATAATCAATTGTTGGTTTTACTGCTCGAATTCTTGTATCATCTGTTACTTTCCCCAGATCGTTAAAAGGAACATTGAAATCCACACGAATTAAGACCTTTTCGTTGTTAAGAGATAATTTACTTACAGTATTCATCATAAAAAATTTTTGCAAAAATAAAGAATTCTGTTTAACTCATGCCTATTGGTCGCCAAGCATTTGAAATTAATTTTATATTATCTTTGGGAATGTTTCTAAACAAAGTTGTAGGGCAAGATGATCTAAAGGAAAAGCTTTTTTCTTCCTTAAACCAAGGCCAAGTTCCTCATAGTCAGTGTTTTATCGATTCTTCTGGTCGTGGTGGTCTACATTTGGCTATTGCTTTTGCTCTTGAACTATTATGGGATTCAAAACGTGTTGAGATGCACCTGAAAGAAGAAAAGGAGGGTTCCTTTTTTTTGGAACACCCCGATATTCATTTTATTTTCCCTGTAGCAACATCAGCTTCGATAAGCAGCAAACCAAAGTGTTCGGACTACATAAAACAATGGAGAAGTTTTGTTACTGACACTCCATACGGAAGTTCAAATGAATGGATGTTATCCATTGGATCGGAAAACAAACAGGGAAACATAAGTGTTGATGAAATTGATTTGCTATTCAAAAACTTACATCTTAAGTCTTTTTCTGGAGGAGCAAAGGTTTGTGTTTTGTGGGGGATTGATAAATTAAATGTTCGATCGAGTAACAAACTATTGAAATTGATAGAAGAGCCTCCAGCCAAAACATTCTTTATTTTCGTTACCAAAAATGAGTTGAACTTGATGCCTACAATCAAATCCCGTTGTCAAATCTCAACCCTAAAACCTGTTGGCATTAATGATATTAAATCTTTTTTGATTCGTTCAAATTGTGATGAAAAGCTTGCTGAATTTTATGCCGCAAATGCGGAGGGTAGTATAGGAAAAGCTCTAGAATTTTTTCAAAATATTGAACAACAAAAAGAATTTGAGAAACTTTTTGTGCAATGTCTAAGAAGTGCTTTCAAAGCAATTGGGAACAAAAGTGTAGTAATTGACCTCATGTCTTGGGGAAATAAAATGGGCGCTTTGGGAAGAACTGTCCAAAAGGAATTTCTCTTGTACAGCCTCAATTTTATTAGACAAGCTTTATTGGTGTCTTACAAAACAAAATCTCTTGTTAATTTTCAATCTCTAACAGGATTCCAAATTGAAAAGTTTGCACCCTTTGTCCATAGTGGTAATGCTCAGGAATTGATCGAGCTGATTGAAGAAACAACCTATGCTGTTGATCGTAATGCAAACGGTAAAATACTTTTTTCTGACTTTGCCTTAAAAATGACTCGTGTCCTAAACAAAAAAGAAGTTTAGGTTATTTTATCTTTTCGAAGACATAAACCAAAGAAGAGTATTCCCCAGAAATAGTAGCCCTAATGTTTGATTGTATTCCTCTGAAAACTCCTCGCAAGAATGGAAATCGTGATCCTTTATGTTGCTCAGATATGTATCCTATGTAAAGTGCATCTAACAACAAAGGATGTGTTCGGGCCAATTCGAAACCAAAAGGCTTGACCAACTTTTTCATTCCCTCTTTTGAAAAATGCCACAAGTGTCTTGGTACATCATAAGCAGCCCAATGTTTTTCATAATATTGAGCATCAAAAGAATTAAGGTTTGGAACTGCAATTAATAGAGTTCCCTTTTCATTAAGTTGGGTTTGGATTGAGCTGAGGCATTGTTCCAAGTCTGGTACATGCTCCAAAACATGCCAAAGTGTTATCAAATCATATTTGTTGTTTTGGAACTTTTCCCATGATGAAACAACGTTTAGCCCTTTTTCTTTACATTGGCTCCGAGCATGTAAATTAGTTTCAATGCCTGCGGTTTCGTATTTCTTTTTTGAAAGGAAGTTTAAAAACTCTCCTGTTCCGCAACCGTAATCAAGAACTTTTGCTATGGGAGAAACTCGATTTTTAAACATTCTATGCTTTACTCTAAACATCAAATTTCTTGCAATTCGATACGTTAGTGCAAAAGGATTTTTGTTGGAATTGTTATGTGAAATGTAATCTTCAGAAGCATAATAAGAATCCAGTTGTTTGGCATTAGGCATCGGGTAGGTGCGGGCGTATTGTTTTGTATTGTCCCAAACTATTGAAAAGGTTTCTCCTGAAACTAAATAGTCTTTAGTTGAACATATTGCTTTTTTCATCCCTTATTTTTTATGTTCCACGTGAAACATCATCTGCCTAATTGCACCAAAAGAATACTAATGTCGCTGGGCTTAATCCCGCTAATTCTTGATGCTTGAGATATTGATTTTGGTCTGATTTTGTTCAGCTTTTCTTTTGCTTCATGGGACAAGGAGGCCAAAGAGTCATAATTAAAAGAAGCGGGAATACTGACTGCCTCAAGACGATTGAGCTTGTCTGCATTTGACTTCTCTTTCTCTATATATCCCGAGTATTTGATTTGTACTTCAACTTGTTCTTGAACGTCCTTATCTATATTATGTTGTTCAATAAAAGAAGAAACACTGGACAAAGAACTCATGTCTTTAAGGTCAATCCCAGGACGAGAGTAAATTTTAATCAATTTATCAGACTGTCGCATCGGCGAGGAACCCTTTGCCTCAAGAAAGGGGTTTGCATCATCTGGATGAACACTTGTCTTCTTATAAAAATCTCTAAGAAGAGCCGTTTGGAAGACTTTGTGTTCAACAGCAGCCAACCGTTCGTCGCTAGCAAGACCAATTGAATTTCCCATAGGGGTCAATCGAAGATCAGCATTGTCTTGCCTGAGTAGAGTTCGATATTCTGCTCGTGAGGTAAACATGCGGTAGGGTTCTTCTGTACCTTTGGTAATTAGATCATCAATCAAAACTCCTATGTAGGCTTCACTTCTTTTTAAAACGAATTCAGCCTCTCCGTTTAAAAAATTGTGTGCATTAATCCCTGCCATCAGTCCCTGTGCTGCTGCTTCTTCATATCCCGTAGTGCCGTTAATTTGGCCAGCGAAGAACAACCCTTTAATCAATTTTGTTTGCAAGGTGTGATGTAATTGAGTAGGTTGGAAATAATCATACTCAATTGCATAACCTGGTCTGAAGAACTTTACGTTTTCAAAACCTTTCACTTTTTTAAGAGCTTCAAATTGAACATCCTCGGGGAGAGAGGTGGAAAATCCATTAATGTAATACTCGACTGTATTCCAGCCTTCAGGTTCTACAAAAATTTGATGTCTATTTTTATCAGCGAAGCGATTTACCTTATCTTCAATTGAAGGGCAATATCGAGGACCTGTGCTTTTGATGCTTCCGTTGAACATTGGAGAACGATCAAAACCAGATCTTAAGGTGTCATGAACTTCATTACTTGTGTAAGTTATGTGGCAAGCACGTTGCCGCGACAAAGGTTGTGTTTCGGAAGAGTAACTGAACTTTGAGGGGTCTTCATCACCAGGCTGTTCTTCCATTGAGTTGAAATCAAGGGATCGGCCGTCAACACGTGGGGGGGTTCCAGTCTTCATTCTTCCCGAAGTAAACCCTTTATCAATTAAGGAAGAAGTGAGGCCTGTTGAAGGACTTTCTCCTGCACGTCCACCACCAAAATTTTTTTCTCCAATGTGTATTAGACCATTAAGAAAGGTGCCATTCGTTAAAATTACCGTCTTTGAATGTATCTTAAGTCCTAAACTTGTCACGACTCCAACAACAGAATCCCCCTTAAAAAGAAGGTCTTGAACCATTTCCTGATAAAAATCTAAGTTAGGGGTTTGCTCAAGTCGATCTCTCCAGGCTTGAGCAAACATCATTCGGTCTGATTGAACACGAGGGCTCCACATGGCAGGACCTTTTGAGCGGTTGAGCATTTTATATTGTATCGCACTTATGTCAGACACTATTCCACTGTATCCGCCGAGGGCATCAATTTCTCGGACAATCTGACCTTTGGCAATTCCACCCATAGCAGGATTGCACGACATTTGTCCAGTCGTTTGCAAGTTCATGGTAACAAGCAAAGTCTTGGATCCCATATTGGCTGATGCAGCTGCTGCTTCTGCTCCAGCATGTCCAGCTCCAACAACAATAACATCATAAGGTGTTGAAAACATATTTATTGTTTCACGTGGAACATTTGAAGACAACGATCTTCGTGTTCCGTCATTAATCTTTTTTCATCAGGTTTTTTATCAGAATACCCTAATGTATGTAAAAAACCATGTGAAATGAGCCTAAGGCATTCGTTTTCAATGCTTTGTGCGTTTTGGTCTGCATTAAGGACACACATGTACTTCGAGACAAATAGCTCCGCATTTATAACTTGCTGATTTCCATAGTCAAACGTTAAAATGTCAGTATGAGTGTCATGGTTCAAATGATTTTGATTCATTTTCAACATTTCTTCTTTTCCAATAACGTTAACAATGAAATTATCAATTTCTACTCCATAATCATCTGCTAGAGATTCGACCCATTGTTTCAATTTTGATGGAACTAAATCTCGAGATGGAATGTTGAAAAATTGTATACGTTTCATTTCTACGCAAATATACAGAAACTAAGGTGATGTAAAAACGAAGCAGAGAGAGTATATTTGTAAAAAAAAGTAATGACTGAACGTGTTCGTTTCGCACCAAGCCCAACAGGACCTCTACACATAGGGGGACTAAGAACAGCTTTGTTTAATTATTTGTATGCAAAAAAGAATAATGGAGTCTTCATATTAAGAATAGAAGACACAGATCAGAAAAGAAAAATTGAAGACAGTGAAGAATATATTTTTGACAGTTTAGAGTGGGCAGGAATAAATCCGGATGAAAGTGTAAAAAAGCCAGGAGGCCATGGTCCTTACAGGCAAAGTGAACGAAATGATGTCTACAAGAAATACATAAATGAACTTCTTGAAAAGAAAGGTGCATACTACGCATTTGACACCGCTGATGTATTAACTAAGGCTCGTGAAATAGATGAAAAAGAAAAAGGAGCATTTAAATACAATTATGAAAACAGAAGCTCTTTTGAAAATTCATTGAGTTTATCTAAAGAGGAAACTGAAAAGAGGATCAATGAAGGTGTACCCTATGTTATTCGTTTATGGGTAAACCCTAATGAGGAAATTATTGGTGAGGATGAAATTAGGAACACTATTCGTGTTAATAGTAATGAACTAGAAGACAAAATTTTAGTAAAGGCCGACGGGTCACCTACATATCACCTAGCAAATGTAATTGATGATCATTGTATGGAAATAACAACTGTAATAAGAGGAGAGGAATGGTTGCCATCATTACCAATACACATATTGATTTATGAAAAATTTGGATGGGATAAGCCCAAATTTGTTCACTTACCCTTGATCCTTAACCCCTCTGGCAAAGGGAAATTAAGTAAAAGAGATGGGGATAAAAACGGTTATCCAGTGTTTCCAATTCGTTGGAAAGATGAATTTGAGGGATACAAAGAAAAAGGTTTTTTACCTGCAGCACATCTTAATTACATTGCACAATTGGGGTGGAGTTCAGATGCCGAAGATGAAGTTATGAATCTCGACGAAATTGTTAAAGAATTTAGTCTGGCTAATGTGCAGAAAGGAGGCGCTCGCTTTGATTATGAAAAGGCAAAGTGGATAAACCAACAACATATTAGGCGTTTAGATAGAGAAAATCTCATCAACATAATCAAGGGTAAGAAGAAAGATCTAGAAAAGACATATGGTACTAATGAAATCCTTGAAATAGCTGATTTAATACAAGAACGCATTGTATTGCTTGAAGACATAGAAAGCTTATGTGATATGTTCCTTGAGGCGCCGAAGAAATACGACGATAAGGTGGTGCGGAAGTTAGAAAAACACGACCTAGGCGATTTAATAAATAAGATAGAAAAGTTGGTTGAAGATGTAGAAACTTCTCAATTAAAAGATGCAATTTTTAAATTTTGCAAAGAAAAAAATATGGGTATGGGAATTGTGATGCAAACCTTGAGAATGGCGGTGGTTGGAAATCTTTCTGGACCTGATATTGTGGAAGTTATCAAAGTTTTAGGAAAAAAGAGTACATTAGAAAGATTAAAAAAATTAAGAGAGTTTAACCAAAAAAATTAACCATGAATATTGGAAGTTACTTGATTATATTGCTCATTTTGTTGTTAGTTGCATCTGGCCTATTTATTGTAAAACAGCAAACTGCTGCTATTATAGAGCGTTTTGGGAAATTTGTAGCAATTCGACAACCGGGGTTACATTTAAAAATTCCTTTAGTAGATAAGGTTGTAGGAAGAATGAGCCTAAAGATTCTCCAGCTGGATGTTATTGTCGAAACAAAAACCAAAGATGACGTTTTTGTGAAACTAAAAGTTTCTGTTCAATACAAAGTAGTGTCGTCTAGCGTTTATGATGCTTTTTACAAACTCGATTTCCCACAAGATCAAATTACATCCTATGTCTTTGATGTAATTCGTGCCGAAGTTCCAAAAATGAAGTTAGATGATGTATTTGAAAAGAAAAATGATATTGCAAATGCGGTTAAAGGTGAGCTCAACGAAGCAATGACGAACTATGGATATGATATAATTAAAGCTTTGGTTACCGACATCGATCCCGATGGACAAGTAAAAGAAGCAATGAATAGGATAAATGCTGCTGAACGCGAAAAGGTTGCGGCGCAATATGAAGGTGATGCTGCGCGGATTTTAATTGTTGAGAAAGCAAAAGCTGAAGCTGAAAGCAAACGGTTACAGGGGCAAGGTATTGCCGATCAGAGAAGAGAAATTGCTAGAGGTTTAGAAGAATCCGTAGATGTTCTAAATGGGGTTGGAATTAACTCTCAAGAAGCTTCTGCTCTTATTGTAGTTACGCAACATTACGATACACTTCAATCCATAGGAGAACACACAAACAGCAACTTAATTCTACTGCCTAATTCGCCTCAAGCCGGAAGCGATATGCTTAACAATATGGTAGCTTCTTTTACCGCTAGTAATCAGATTGGTGAGGCAATGAAAGAAAGCAATGAAAGGAAAAAAAATAAAGATAAGTAAAAGCAAAACCTTAACGTTATTCACTTAAAGGTTCATCAATAAAAATTTGGTAAAATAAAGTTATTACTTCTTCTTTGCCCAAGTGTCACGAAGACCCACTGTCTTGTTGAACACTAGGTTGTTCTCTGATGAGTCGTCGTCGACAACAAAATAACCTAAACGCTGAAACTGAACGTTTGTTCCTGCTGAAAGATTTACCAAAGAAGGTTCTACTTGACCTGTTACTTGTTGAAGGCTTTCTTTATTGATAAAATCAGTAAATTCTTGATCTTTATTTTGATCCGGATTTTCAACATTGAATAAGCGATCGTATAAATTTACTTTTGCTTGAATTGCTGTTTCTTGATTAACCCAATGTATCGTTCCCTTAACTTTTCTTTGGCTTGCCAAAGAGCCTGAGCCACTTCTGCTATCTGGGTCATAAGTACAATGAACTTCCACAACATTTCCTTTACTGTCTTTTATAACTTTTTGACCTTCAATTATGTAACCATTTTTTAGACGAACTTCTTTGCCGATTGTCAAACGAAAATATTTACGATTAGCCTCTTCTTTAAAATCATTGCGTTCAATAAAAAGATTTCTTGAAAATGGGAGTAAGCGAAAGCCCTGGGAAGCGTCCTCTGGATTGTTTTCAGCCTCCACCATTTCTGTAGATCCCTCAGGGTAATTGGTAATCACTAATTTAATAGGGTCTAGAACCGCCATAAACCTAGGAGCTTTAAAATTCAGGTCTTCACGAACACAAAATTCTAATAAAGAAACATCGATTACGTTCTCTCTTCTAGAAATTCCTGCTGTTTCAACGAAATTGCGTAATGATTGCGGCGTGTAGCCCCTTCGTCTCAAACCAGAAATGGTTGGCATTCTTGGATCATCCCATCCCACTACTGTTCCATTTTCAATTAAAACAGCTAATTTTCTTTTGCTGGTGACAGTGTAGGACAAGTTGAGTCTTGCAAACTCTCTTTGTTTGGGGTATATATGATCTAGTGAGCTTATGTGATTTAAAAACCATTCATACAGGTCTCTGTGCGGTTTAAATTCGAGTGTACATAAAGAGTGCGAAATAGATTCGATGTAATCGGATTCTCCGTGTGTCCAGTCGTACATTGGATAAATACACCATTGATTGCCTGTTCGATGATGTTCTTTATTGAGTATTCTGTAAATAACAGGATCTCGCATGAGCATATTGGGGGATGCCATATCAATTTTTGCTCTGAGAACCAGACTTCCTTCATTGTGTTTTCCGTCAGCCATTTCTTTAAATAGCTTCAGATTTTCTTCTGGTAGTGTATCTCTAAAAGGGCTATTAGTACCCGCTTGTGTTGGTGTTCCTTTTTGAGAGGCTATTTCTTCAGAATTTTGAGCGTCGGCGTATGCTAATCCTTTATTGATCAGCTCATTTGCCCAAGCAAACAATTGTTCAAAGTAATCTGACGCATAACATTCTTTTGCCCACTGATAACCTAACCACTGAATGTCCTTTTTGATGGCATTAACATATTCTACACTTTCTTTTGCGGGGTTTGTATCATCAAAACGAAGATTTACTGGAGCATCAAAACGCTTTCCTAAATTAAAATTTAGAGCTATTGCTTTGACATGGCCAATGTGCAAATAACCATTCGGTTCAGGAGGAAAACGAAAACGAAGTTCTTCTGGAGATAAACCTGCGTCTAAGTCGTCTTGAATAAGCTGTTCTATGAAATGTAATGAGTCTATTTTTTCAGTCATAAAAATATATTTTTACAAAGATATTGAAAAAGAAAAGGGGATAGAACTATTATTAACTCCTCTTTTTTATATTTGCCGAAAGTCAAACTATGGGAATTATTCGTGTTAAAAACATCAAACTCTATTCAAACCACGGTTGCATGGTCGAAGAGGGTAAGATCGGTAGTGATTATGTGGTTAATATAAAAGTAAAAACAGATTTGTCAAAATCTGTCAAGACGGATAAGCTTTTCGATACTGTAGACTATGTGTCAATCTATTCTATTGTGGAAGAAGAGATGAGCCAAAGAGCAAAACTTCTAGAAGTTGTGGTTCAAAGAATTATTGATCGTATTTTGGAAGAGCATGAAACGGTTCAGTCTGTTCGAGTAAATGTGGCCAAGAAAAATCCACCGATTGGTGGGGAAGTAGAGGAAGTAAGTGTAGAACGAAAAGGGAAAAGAAAAAAGGAATAAAAACATTTTATTTATTACTTTTGCCCAAATGGCATCGTGGCCGAGTGGCTAGGCAGAGCTCTGCAAAAGCTTGTACAGCGGTTCGAATCCGCTCGATGCCTCAAAAAAAACCCGTATTTGAAATACGGGTTTTTTGATGGGAATTGTTTAAAAAATATTTAACAGTTACTAATTCATTTCCATAATTGTTCCTCCAATTCTTTTTGTTTTTATGAGTTTAGTAGGTCTTCCGTGAATTCTTACTGTTCCTCCGACGTTTACAGTAGCCTCTAAGAGGTCCGATGCATGAATGTAAGCAACACCGCCCGCTGTAACTTTTACGGTTGTTTGTTTTGTTAAGAGCGTTTCTGATTCACAAATTCCTCCTCCCAATATTTTTAGTTCATGATTTACTGTTGATCCTTTAATATTCAAGGTTGCCCCGGAATTTACACTGGATTCGATTTTTTCTGATTCAAGATTAAGTTCAATACTCGATCCTTCGTGTGCTTTTAATTCAATACTCGTTGTCTTTAGAAGAGCTTCTGATTCAACAATTGAACCTTGATAAGTGTGAATTAAATCTAAAGGCTTGGAAAAATAGATTTCTATGTAGGTGTTTTTTGGATTAAAAATCTGATCCAATGAATGTTTAATTCTCAGCACATCTTTCTTAAGTGTTGTAACGACCGTTTCAAAGTTTTCTCCAGATAGAATAAGTTTATTCTCTGTTGAAGGAATCAATTTTACTTGAATTCCCGAAAACACCTTAATTCCGGAAAAGGGACTCATCATAATGGTTTTAGAGCGTTCTACACGTTTATTTTCTTGAACAGGTGGTGGATCTTGAACAACTGTTTGTCCAGAAGTGAAATGCCCTAAGAAAAAGGATAATAAAATAAGAATTGGTTTCATATTATGAATTTAATCGTTTTCTAAAATTAGTAAATCTACGCGAGAACCTCTTCTTTTATCTTAAAATCCAAATGACGCTTTATTAAATCAGCTTTCAAAACGCTAACATCAATAGAATCTCCTAATTGATATCTCTTTTTTGTTCGTTCACCTATTAAAGCATGTTCTTTTTCATCGTAATTGAAAAAATCTCCTGTTATATCTTTTATTCTGACCATCCCCTCACATTTATTTTCAATCAATTCAACATAAATACCACGATCAGTTACTCCTGAGATTACTCCTTCAAACACTTTACCAACCTTATCTTCCATGAATTTGATTTGCATAAATTTGATAGAGTCTCGTTCAGCTTTTGTTGCCAATTGTTCTCTTTGGGACGAATGAACACAAGCTGTTTGATAAAAGCCTATATTTTTTACTTCTTGTTTTTTTAAATGTTTTTCTAACAACCGGTGGACCATAATGTCAGGATAACGGCGAATGGGCGAAGTAAAATGTGAATAAAAATTGAATGCTAAACCATAATGACCAATATTCTCTATTTTGTATTCTGCCTTGCTCATACATCGAATCGTTAGGGTATCTATCAGATTTTGTTCTTGTTTCCCTTGAATATCAGACAATAAACGATTCAATGATTTACTTACATTTTTTGTTTTTAAATCTAATTTATAACCGAAATTAGATACCACCATTTGTAAGTTATTCAGTTTTTCGGTATTAGGTTCGTCATGAATTCGATAAACAAAAGGCAAAGGAATTTTTCTGTTTCCAACAAAAGAAGCAACTCTTCTATTTGCAAGCAACATAAATTCCTCAACTAACTTATTGGCGTCTTTGGATGTTTTAAAAAAGACACTTTCTGGAGTGTCGTCCTCTCTTAAAATAAAACTTACTTCAACACGATCAAAAGATAACGCCCCTTGGTTCATTCGTTCAGCACGAAGTTTTTTTGCCAATTTATCCAAACTGATAACTGCTAATAAAGTATCATTATCAACCGTGTAAGCTTTACCTGTTAATGAAATATTATCTGAAATTTTATTTTTTTGTGTTTCTATCAATTCTTGAGCCTCTTCATAAGCAAAACGATGATTGGAATAAATTACTGTTTTTCCAAACCATTCTTCTAATACTTCTGCTTTTGAGTTCATTGTAAAGACAGCTGAGAAACAATATTTCTCTTCTCTAGGACGTAATGAACAAACACCATTGGATAATACTTCTGGTAACATAGGAACAACGCGATCTACTAAATAAACTGATGTTGCTCTTTCAAAAGCTTCTTGATCTAAAATACTATTTGAATGCACATAGTGTGATACATCAGCAATATGAATCCCTATTTCAAAACGATTTTCATCTAAAATCTTAAAAGATAAAGCATCATCAAAATCTTTGGCAGTTTTTGGATCTATTGTAAAAGTCAATGTTTTCCTAAAATCTCTTCTTTTTTTTATCTCTTCTTTACGGATATTTTGATCAATAGAATTTGCTTCATCTTCTACTTCTTTAGGAAAGCGATAAGGTAAACCATAGTCAGATAAAATAGCATGCATTTCTGTTCGTGTCTCTCCTGGTGGACCCAAAGATTCCATTAAATTACCGTAAGGCGACTCTGCTCTTTTTGGCCAATCACTGTATTCTACCAAAACCTTATCACCATTGTTGTAACCCGTTAATTGTTTTTTGTCAATAAAAAAATCAGTGTACATTTTGGGTCCTCGTGTTAAAACAAAAGCATAGTTTTTTTCTATCTGTAAAACGCCTACAAATTGAGTTTTTTTTCGTTCCAAAATTGCTACTATTTCGCCTTCAAATGCACCTGATTTTTGCTTGCGTTTGTAAACATAAACTTCCACTAAGTCTCCTTGAAAAGCTTTATTTAAATTGTTTTTCGGAATTACAATGTCATGATCCAATTTTTCACATACAACAAATCCTCGTCCTGTTGATGTTACGTCAAGTATTCCTTGGTAATATTGGTCGCCTGATGTTTGTAGCTTGTATTTTCCTTTTGAAGGGCTACTAAGAATTTTATTTAAAATTAAACGGTTTAAAATTATAATAATTTCATTTCGCTTCTTAGTATCCGTTATTTCAAAAATAGCGGCGATTTGTTTGTAATTGTATTCTTTATTAGGGTTGTTTCGAAATTGTTTTATTAGTCTTCGTTCTAAAGAATTGTTTTTCTTCTTTTTAGTCATAAAACAAAATTAATCTATTAATATTGAACACCAATCTTTATTATTAACAGTCTTAACAATAATAATAATTTATTTTAATTAAAATTTAAAAAAAATGATGCTTATTATATAGTGTTGATAGCGGTATTTTTTTTTTATTTTTTTTTGTAGATATCATGAAAGAATT
>Ga0233438_10000640_pt1 | contig 43017 bp, 28 predicted proteins | sample SI_123_September_FD_182720 | JGI IMG/M metagenome (GOLD analysis project Ga0233438, IMG submission 182720) | Seawater microbial communities from Saanich Inlet, British Columbia, Canada - SI_123_September2016_10_MG | ecosystem: Environmental > Aquatic > Marine > Inlet | place: Canada: British...
AAATGCTATAACCATAAAGTTTTATGCAGATGCAGGATTAGAATTAGATGGCTTTGATATCGACTGGAACTGTTCTCTTGTTGGACTATCAGAATCAGATAAAATAAACAGCCTGAACATATATCCCAACCCATCACACAACTTTGTAACAGTAGAGGCTAACTTCAATCAACAAAGCGAAAGTAATCTTGTTATTATGGATTTACTTGGTAAAGTTTTGTATAAAAACGAGAATACAAATAAGTCCTTGCAGTTTACTGATAAAATTGACGTTTCGGGATTTGCAGCAGGAACTTATTTGATTATTGTAAATGGACAAACAAATAAATTCATCAAGCAGTAAATCAGCACATATAAAGCACTAAAAAAGGCTTTCATTTTCATGAAAGCCTTTTTTTATGATTTATCTCTTCTTAGAGTTCAAAGAAAGATAGAAAGCCTATAGTTTCATTTCAGGAATATCGCCCTCAATGATTAATGTTCCTTCGGTAGCCGCTTTAATTTCTTCTACAGAAACACCTGGAGCTCTCTCTAGTAATTTAAACCCACCTTTTACAACCTCCAAAACTGCTAGGTTTGTTACAATCTTTTTTACACAGCCAACTCCAGTAAGTGGAAGCGAACATGATTTCAAAAGTTTTGATTCTCCTGCTCTATTTGTGTGCATCATTGCAACAATAATATTATCTGCCGAAGCGACCAAATCCATTGCTCCTCCCATTCCTTTCACCATTTTACCCGGAATTTTCCAGTTGGCGATATCGCCTGTTTCCGAAACCTCCATTGCTCCCAAAACTGTTAACTGAACATGCTGCCCTCTTATCATAGCAAAACTTGTTGCGGAATCGAAATAAACCGCACCTGGCAAAGCTGTAATGGTTTGCTTTCCTGCGTTTATCAAGTCTGCATCCTCCTCGCCTTCGAAAGGAAACGGACCCATTCCTAAAATCCCATTCTCGGATTGAAACTCAACTTCTATTCCTTTTGGAATATAATTAGCCACCAAAGTAGGAATACCAATTCCTAAATTAACGTACCATCCGCTTTGTAATTCTTGTGCTATTCTTTGTGCTATTTCGTTTTTATTTAAAGCCATAGTTTATTCAATTTGGTTATTTGAAAATTATTTTTGACGAACCGTTCTTTGCTCAATTCTTTTCTCGTATCCTTTTCCTTGAAAAATTCGCTGTACGAAAATTCCTGGCGTATGAATTTCATTTGGATTTAGCTCTCCTGGCTCTAACAATTCTTCTACCTCAGCAATGGTTATTTTTCCGGCCATTGCCATCATCGGATTAAAGTTTCTTGCTGTTCCTTTGAAAACTAAATTCCCGGCTGTATCTCCTTTCCAGGCTTTTACTATAGCAAAATCAGCTGTTAATGCTGATTCCAATATGTGAGGCTTTCCGTCAAACTCTCTCACCTCCTTTCCTTCTGCAACTTCGGTTCCGTAGCCAGCTGGTGTAAAAAATGCTGGAATCCCAGCTCCACCTGCTCGACATCTTTCTGCAAGCGAACCTTGAGGAATTAAATCCACTTCAAGTTCTCCGCTTAGCATTTGACGCTCAAACTCATCATTTTCGCCTACGTAAGAAGATATCATCTTTTTAATTTGCTTTTTCTGAAGGAGTAATCCTAACCCAAAATCATCTACTCCTGCGTTATTCGAAATACAGGTCAACCCTGTTACATTCAATTTAACCAACTCCGAAATAGAATTTTCTGGAATTCCACACAAGCCAAATCCTCCTATCATTAGAGTCATTCCGTCTTGTATTCCTTCACAAGCTTCTTCTACGTTTGCTACTATTTTGTTCATGCTTTTTGTCTTTTAAAATAATCCGCTATTCGAAAAATTATTATAATCTATTGATTCATTCACATCCTGCTCAGAGCAATTTGTGTAATCATCCTGATAATTCTCGGGCAATTCAAAATCACCTTTCGATATCTTGATGGTTGAATCCTTGTAAATCTTATTCATGTAATATCCCCAAATCGGAAGACCCGTATTCGCTCCTTGCCCCAATCCTGTATTCACAAATCTAACTCCACGGTCTTCACCACCAACCCACACTCCCGAAACCAAATCGGGCGTAAGTCCAATAAACCATCCATCGCTGTTGCTTTGTGTTGTTCCAGTTTTACCTGCAATTGGGTATTTTATATTACCATATTTCTTCCAAGATGATCTCAATCGCATAGAGGTTCCTCCATACTTTTTGGTTGCAGGATTGTACACTCCATCAACCACACCTTTCATCATCTTTATCATGGTAGCCGATAAATTAGCATCAAATACTTGGTCTGTTTCTGGTTGTGCTTCATAAATAACAGCTCCATTTTTATCCTCAATCCTTGTAATAATGATCGGTTTAATAAAAACCCCATTGTTGGCAAATGTGCTCATAGCTCCTACCATTTCATACACAGATAGGTCTACGGCCCCAAGTGCTATCGAAGGATATTCATTTATTTGATTCCCATCCAATCCCATTTTTATGGCATTTCCTCTCACTTTTTTAGGGCCAATTTTTCTCATCACTGCAGCAGTAATACTATTCATAGAAGAAGCCAATCCAAACTTAACTTGGTAAGGCAATCCATTGAACTTTTCTCCAGCATTTTTCGGACACCATTGTCTATTCTCGTTATCGGGAATAGGACAACAATGCTCTATATTCAGTATTTCTTCACAAGGATAACAAACGCCCGCATCTATTGCTGAGGCGTATACAATTGGTTTAAAAGTAGACCCTACTTGTCTCTTCCCAGTTCTCACCATGTCGTATTGAAAATACTTGAAGTTTGGCCCTCCAACCCATGCTTTTACAAATCCAGTTTTTGGATCCATTGACATCATTCCAGCTCTCAAAAAACTCTTCAAATACTTAATTTTATCCATCGGAGAAATAACAGTATCTTTTTCATAGCCTTTGGCTGTCCAATCGAATACTTGAGTTTCTACTGGAGTATTAAAAATCGTGTCGATTTCCGCTTTGGTATAACTTCTATTGATGTGATTTGGATTGTAGTTACAGATATATTTCCCTTTTTTCTTTTTTGTTCCAGATCTTTCACATTGAGCACAAGCAGCGCCAGTGAGGGTTTTGTACAACATGGTTTGTTTCTTTGCCCTTGTGAGAATTTGATCTGCTTCTTTTTCGTCTATTGCTTTTACAAACGGATAACGAGGATACGAATACTTTCTTTTCATTGCTCTATGCAAATCATTTTGGAGTTCGTTTCCTAGGTGTTCCATCACGGCATACTCTGCATATTTCTGCATTCTCGAATCGATTGTCGTGTATATCTTCAATCCATCTTTCCTGATATTATAGGGCTTTCCGGTTTCTTTGTTCATATACTTATACTTTCCATCTTCATCCTTTTCGTCCATCATTCTGTTTAGGTCAGCTCTTAATCCTTCTCTAAAATAAGGTGCAATTCCCTCTTTGTGATCTACAGATGTAAGATTTAATCCCAGCGGCAAAACTCTTATAGAATCGTATTGTTCTCTGTTCAAGAAATCGTTATTCATCATTTGCTTCAATACAACTTCCCTTCTTTTTAGGGCAGCTTCCGGAAATCTTTTTGGGTTATAACCATTCGGGTTTTTTACCATTCCCACAAGCATTGCAGCTTCTTGTATACTGAGTTCGTCTGGTGTTTTACTAAAATATACTTTGGCTGCAGAATGAATACCAACTCCTTGGTTTAGGAAATCAACTTTGTTGAAATACATCGTCATTATTTCTTCCTTTGTATATCTTTTTTCCAGTTTAGCAGCAATAATCCATTCTCCTAGCTTTTGCTTCACTCTGTTTATGAATCCCGAAGCTCTTTCTCCATACAGATTCAAAGCCAACTGCTGCGACAAAGTACTTCCTCCTCCATCTTTTCCCATTCCTCTGATTGCCCTGGCAAGCGCCTCGGCATCTATTCCCGAATGGCTATAAAATCTTTCGTCTTCAGTAGCCACAAGTGCTTTTACCAAGTTTTTGGATAATTCATGATAATCTACATGAGTTCTATTTTGTAAATAATATTCACCAATCACAACTCCATCACTGGTAATTACTTGCGAGGCCAAATTACTTTTGGGATTATCTAGTTCCTCAATACTCGGTAAGTCTGTAAAATACCTTACGATTAAGAGAGCAAAAGCCAGCGCTACAAATGGACCTAAAACTAGAATCCATGCAAGTCGCTTCAACCATTTTCTGTTTTTTTTGGGGGCAGTTTTATCTTGGCTCATCCTTTTTCTTGATTTTTAATCCCACATCTTTTATCCCTTCCAAATTTTCGTCTCTCATTCCTTGTACAAATTCAAATGAATAAGTACCTCGTGTAGGTAATTTTGTTTTTAAAAAATACATGCTATTCTCAATCACTGTTCCGCTTGCTGATTTCCCAAGCCATTGACCATTTGGCTTTGCCAAAATAAATTGAGCTGTATCTGTTTTTGTTCGTCCATCTGGTGATTGTAACGTCCAAAACACAAAAATATTCCCATAACCATATTCGTTGTTATTTCTCAAATTGAGGTAAAACTCGTATAGTTTTGTTGTATCCACAATGTCAAAATCAAATACTTTCACCTCCTCCTTGTTCCAAGACGAACTTTCGATAGTTTCATATTTTTGGAAATAAATATCCTCTCCCTTGCAAGATGAAAATATCATAATCGCTCCAACAAACAGAAGAAAAAGAGAATTATTTCGCGTCATTCGATTTTGGTTTCTGAGAATTCTTATTTCTGTTGTTTCGATTCTTGTTGTTTGGCTTACGTTTCTTCTTTTTCTTCTTGAAATTATCATCAAATCGAGTCAAACTATCTTGCGCATCTACCGCAGCATACTTTTCTTCTTCTACTGGTTCAAAGTCTACAAATTCTTTCAAACTCACAGGCTTTTTCCCCGCTTTATTCATTTCAATAATTTCCTTCACTCGGTCTACAGATAGTCCAATAAAATCATTGTTTCTATCTTTCGATTCTACAGAAAACCACATCGTTTGAGAAAAAACATCAGTTTTCATGTGACGCGCTTTTCCTCCTTCAGTTTGCAATGTTGTGTTTGGTTTAGGAAATGTTTTCATCAGTTCCATGTAGGCATCCAATTCAAAATTCAAACAACATTTCAGCTTTCCACATTGTCCGGCTAATTTTTGGGGATTAAGAGACAATTGCTGATACCTTGCTGCTGATGTGTTTACAGATCTAAAATCTGTAAGCCAAGTTGAACAACACAATTCTCTTCCGCAAGAACCAATTCCACCGAGCTTACCAGCTTCTTGTCGCATTCCTATTTGCTTCATCTCGATTCTCACCTTAAATTCTGATGAGAATTTTTTGATTAATTCTCTAAAATCTACCCTCTGATCTGCCGTGTAATAAAATGTAGCTTTGCTCATATCGCCTTGAAATTCGATATCGCTAATTTTCATTTTTAATTTTTCCTCAATCGCTATTGTTCTTGCCCTTGGCATGATTCGCTTTTCCTCGTCTCTTCCTGCGTGCCAAGTTTTGATATCTTCCTCGTTCGCTTTTCTTAAGATAGCAGGCAAACTTCTTGTTTCAGTGATTTTCTTTTTGCTAAGTTGCAATTTTACTAGTTCACCTTTGAGCGAAACTACTCCCACATCAATGCCACTTGCTGCTTCTACCGCTACAATATCTGTTTGGTAAAGACTCAATCCGTCAGAATTTCTGTAATATTCTTTTCTGTCGTTCTTGAATCTAACCTCAACAATATCAAAAGGTTTTTCTCCCGTAGGAATTTGCATGTTTTCTAACCAGTCGAAAACCGACATTTTATCACATCCGCCTGTACCACAAGAACCATTGCTTTTGCAACCGTTTGGAACACCAGATTTATTATTTGAGCATGATGAACATCCCATTATTATCTTCTATTTTTTGAAACTAACTCTATATAAATTAGTTGCTTTGTTAATACTAGTAACTTTTTGAATTCCAAAGCGGAATTTACGTAAGTTATGAATATCAAATGTACTGAAAACTATTCCTTTTTGAGGTGTTTTACCTGATGTATTTTAGTCTTTTCTCAAAAAAAAGGTTGTATAGTTTACTCGTTAATAAAGTAGATAATAAAAAATTACAACCAAGAAAAAGGATGATCTTATTTCTTGATTAACTTGAATAAATCGAAAGACAAATCCAAAAATAAAATTTTGGCATTGGCGTTTCTATCGATGTGATAATAAGCTTCGGACATTATTTCGTGAAGATGACCAATATTTCTTTCGTGAATGTATGGCATGAAATTTTGAATGAATTTCTTTTGTTCTTCTGTAGCTTTCACATTTTGCATTCCTACAAAATTCCCCATCAAACTTTTTTGAAATACTGACAACACAAAAAGTAAAAATGCTTTTTGTTTTTCTTTTCCCATTTTTTGTACCTCTGCGACAAATTTAACTGCTCCAGCCACATCTTTTTTGAAGCAAAGTCTCATCCAGGAAACAAACGAATCAAAATAAAAACTTTTTTCTTCGCCCATTTCTAGCTCATTGGTCGCTAAGGAAAAATCGCCATTTACGTAACTTGCTATTTCGGTTGCTCTTTGATTATCTGCTCCCAAAATCTCTGTTAATCCTTGCGATATTTGAGCATCATTGAGCGGACTTACTTTTATCAATTGAGTACGCGAAAGAATAGTAGGTAAAATGCTTTCGATGCTTTCTGCACAGAGAAAAATCAAAGTTTTTTCTGGTGGTTCTTCAATGAGTTTTAGCAATTTATTGGCAGCTGCGGCATTCATATTTTCGGCCAACCAAAACAAACTCACTTTGTAACCTCCCTCGTAGGATTTGAGACTGATCTTTTCAGCAATTCTTTTGCTTTCGTCTACCCCAATCAATCCTTTTTTGTTCTCGTTCCCAGTTTTGTGATACCAATCTTGCTCCGAAGAGTAAGCCGATTTTTGTATCATTTCTCTCCATTCGCTTACAAAATCGTCAGAGGTTTTCTTTTTCGCCTCCAATTGTACTGGAAATGAAAAATGCACATCGGGGTGAGAGAGCTGGCTTATTTTGAGACAAGAAGCGCAACCTCCGCAAGAATCTTGTGAAGTTTTGTTGGTACAGAAAATATATTGGGTGTAAGCCAACGCCAATGCAAACGAACCATACCCCAATTTTCCATGAAAAAGCTGGGCATGACTTATCCTTTCGGCATTTACCGTTTGGATAAGGTTTTGCTTCACTAATTCTTGACCGATGATTTCGTTAAATAGCATGGTTCAAATGTAGATAATTTGAGTGAAAAGTGATTGCTGTTTGAGGATTAGTTTTTAAACATTTAACCCAATTCTATTTGCTTCAGCTGTTTTGAGTTAGGGATTGGTGCAATTGCTTGAGCTCTCACGTTTTTCCGGGGAAGCGAGTGCGGAAAGCCCGGTCCCGATTCTTATAGCTGTAGCAGGTTTATGAAAACGTATTATCGGGAAACGCCCAAAATAAAACGACAATACAACGCTTGAACCGTGATAAATGTGTAGAAAACGAATATTCTTCGTTTCTTTGTAGACTAAAAGTTGAAAAAAATTATGGCACACAAAGCAGGGTTTGTAAATATTGTAGGGAGTCCTAATGTTGGGAAATCCACATTGATGAATGGATTGGTGGGAGCAAGAATGTCGATTATTACTTCGAAACATCAAACTACTCGCCACAGAATCAGAGGATTGGTAAATGGTAGCGATTTTCAGATTGTGTATTCGGATACGCCTGGAGTATTGGAACCAAAATACAAACTTCATGAAAAAATGATGAATTTTGTAAGCGAATCGTTGCGTGATGCCGACATTATTTTGCTGGTGACAGATATTTTTGAAGACTCGATGAATCACGCTGAAACATTGAGAAAAATAACTGACATGGATGTACCTAAGTTTGTGCTGATTAACAAAATTGACTTAGCCAAAGACATGGAAATCGTGGAGAAAAAAGTGGCTTTGTGGGCTGAATTAATGCCTGGAGCGCAAATTTTACCGATATCGGCACTAGAAAAAGTGAATACTGATTTTGTAATTCAAAAAATAAAAGAATTGTTGCCCGAATCGCCAGCTTACTTCCCAAAAGATGAATTGACGGACAAACCGATGAGGTTTTTTATCTCGGAAATTATTAGAGAAAAAATATTTACGACTTACAACAAAGAAGTGCCTTATTCATGCGAAGTGGTGGTGGAAGAATACAAAGAAGACATGCCTACTGAGGGAAAATCTAAAAAGACCATTACCAAAATTCGTGCGTTGATCATTGTAAACCGAGAGACTCAAAAAGGGATAATAATTGGTCACCAAGGGAGTAAATTGACAAAAGTGGGGACTGAGGCGAGAAAAGACATTGAGGAATTTATTGGTAAAAAAGTTTTCTTGGATTTGTACGTGAAAGTGGACAAGGACTGGAAAGAAAAAGACAATAAACTGAATCAGTTTGGGTACGATGGATAGTTAGGAGTCTGAAAAAGGAAGCTCGAAGTTAAATCTCAATTAAAGGAAAATGAATCTAAAATCTCAACTGACTGACGATTGGAAAAAAGTTCTTTCTGAAGAGATAGAGTCTGATTATTTTGCTCGCCTTACTGAATTTGTTTCCGAAGAATATCGAAAAGAGACCTGTTTTCCTCGAGAGAAATTTATTTTTAATGCATTTGAAACTTGTTCTTTTGAAAACACTAAAGTGGTGATACTGGGACAAGACCCCTATCATGGAGATGGACAAGCTCACGGGCTTAGTTTTTCGGTTCCGGATGGTGTGAAATTCCCACCTTCGCTCCGAAATATTTACAAAGAATTGAGCTCAGATTTAACAATTCAAGTTCCTTTTCAAGGAAACTTAATTGGATGGGCAAAGCAAGGAGTTTTACTGCTAAATGCTACATTGACTGTGCGTAAATCTACGCCTGGAAGTCACCAAAAAAAGGGCTGGGAGATTTTTACCGATTCTGTTATCAAAACAATTTCTGATGCTAAAAACTCTGTTGTTTTTATCCTTTGGGGGAAATTTGCGGAGCAAAAAGCTACTTTGATTGATGAATCCAAACATCTGATTATTACCTCAGCTCACCCCTCCCCTTTTTCGGCTCATCGTGGCTTTTTTGGTTCTAAACCTTTTAGCAAAACGAATGATTATTTGGAGAAAAAAGGAAAAGCGAAAATTGATTGGAATCTCGATAATCTTTAATTGAAAAGAATTGTTTTTGGTAAAACTGAAATAACCAAGGGCGAATTTTTTACTTTTATAAAAAACATCCACTTGGAATACGCAGTAGTAGATATAGAAACCACAGGAGGAACTCCTATTGATAGTAAAATAACCGAAATTGCGATTATTATTACGGATGGGACCACCATAAAGGATTCTTACGAAACTCTCATAAATCCGGAAGTTCCAATCCCATACAACATTACACGACTTACGGGTATTGACAATAGCATGGTTGCGGAGGCTCCACGATTTTTTGAGGTTGGCAAAGAGATTTTGAAGTACCTTACTGGTAGGGTTTTTGTAGCCCACAACGTAAATTTTGATTACGGACACATCAAAAGAGAATTCAAAGACTTGGGATTTGATTTTGAGGCAGAAAAACTCTGCACAGTTCGTATGTCGCGCAAAGTTTTTCCGGGACTGCCATCGTATAGCTTAGGAAAACTAAGTAGATCTTTGGGAGTAACTCTTACCAGCCACCACCGTGCAATGGCCGACACAGCTGCTACGACCGAGATATTTCATCTGATAAAGGAGCAAGACAAAAAAGCAGAAATTATCAATGATTTTTCGATGAAAATTGGAATTGATAAACTTCCGGGGAAACCAGGAGTGTATTATTTCAAAAATTATGAGGGTAAAATAATCTACATCGGAAAAAGCATCAACATCAAAAAAAGAGTAAAAAGCCACTTGAATAATTACCAAACCAAAAAAGGAATGGCAATTATTGAAAATATTCATACGGTAGATTTTGAAATTACGGGAAATGAAACACTCGCTTTGTTGTACGAAAATTTGGCGATTAAAACTCATTTGCCCAAGCACAACCGGAGGCAGACCAAAACAAAATTTCCGTTTGGAGTAATTGTAAACAGAGAACAGAAATACCATGTTTTGGAAACTGTAAATGTGACCAAAGACCGAAAAACTGTGATTGATTTCACTTCGCGGAGAGAAGCAATGGAATTTATCAAAAAAACAATTGACACTTACGAATTGTGTCAAAAAATAAATGGACTGGAGAACCAAAACAGAGTAGGTTCTTGTTTTAGGTATCAACTCCACGATTGCCACGGAGCTTGCATAGAAGAGGAAAGCGCGGATGACTATAATTTGCGAATAGAAAAATTTGAACAGAAATATGGCTCGCCCAATGAAACGGGGATTTTCATCGCTAAGGGAAGAAAAGCCAGCGAAAAAGGTTTTGTTTTACTCGAAAACGGAACTCTTACAGGGTTTGGATTTGTTTCAGCAAAAACTCCATTGAGTATTGGTTCACTAAAATTGATGTCAGAGGTTTTTAATCCAGACCGAGATTACCAATCGGTAATCAAAACATTGTTCCGCAACGGGAATTTCGAGAAAGTGGTTTTGTAGGGTTTCTTAACATAAATTGGACTTTCCCAAAATTCTCGAGACAGGCCGATATGTTTTGAATAAGTTCATAGCGCGAAGAGTTCTGCTGAGTTAAACCCTCAGGAATCCTCGATAAAGAATTGTCTCGAAGGATGGTTTTACAACTACAACTCCTCATTAAAATACACTTTGTAAAAGTGCATTTTTTTCTCATCGTCAAACCCTCTTTCGATGTTTTCTTTCACTGTATCAATCTCATCCACATCTATCTTAATTTGGATTCTTGTATCCAAAGATATTTCAGATTTAATTTTCTTTTTTTCCTTTTTTAAGGTTTCGGACGAAATTGTAAAACTCTCTTCCAATTCTACCTGGTTGGCAAGCTTGTAATTCTCTTTGTATTCCGCAAATTTCTCCTTCATCTCAAAAGGCTCAAGTAATTCTTCCTCAATAATTTCTTTGGTAATGAATAGGTTGTCGTTAAATACTCTTATCGTTTGGTTCAAGAAGTCTTTTTGGGCATACGAATCATTTTCCTCTACCAAGTTGGACGAAAAATCCTTGATTAAATTCAAGTAATGTTTCGTTTGGTAAGAATCGTTCAATACATCCTCCAAGCCCAAAAAAGATTGCTTCCAATAAGCAGCATCATAAGAATTATTATCCACAGAAAACACTCTAAACCCATTGTCCTTTTCTGTATTCAGAATCAAGCAACCTTTGTCAATTTTTTGAAGCTTCACCCCTTTTTCGATGATAAAATCTACTCCATCTTTTCGATGGTTGAAGTTAATGTAATCTAGTTTTTTCTCAATTTTAAAAACCCCAATTCCAGTTGTAATAATATCGCCAAATTCCAAATCCTGAAACTCTACCACAAACAGTTCTCCTGTTTTTATCTGCGGATGATTGGAGTTTTCGTATAAATGATGAAGAATAGAATTTGAAAAAGGAACAAACTCCTGTTTCCCATCAAAATACTTTGCACACAAATCATACACCGTATTATATTCCAACCCAATGTGATGACCAAATTTCTGGAGATCTTGAGAAGCCCTTATCGAACTCAAAAACAAACCTTTCAATGCTTTTTCTTCCTCTTCAGTAAGCTGTTGTTCTTGGTGGGTAAGCACATTTATTTCTTCACGGAGTTTACTTCCTACTTTTTGTAAGGTAATCTTTTCGATGAAAGTTCGTTTAGTGTTGAGCATTATGTAATTTCTTTGAATGCGAAGTTAAAAATAAATTGAGGATGAACTAAGAAGATTTTTAGCATGGTTCATTCATTAAATTACAATCACGATTATTATGGAATTAATCAAAGATTTTGAGTCTTACTTCCCAATACAGAATTTACTAAAAATATTCCCTAGTAATTCATCTGTAGATATCTCCCCGGTAATCTCCCCCAAAAAATGCAGTGATTGACGTATATCTATTGCTACCAAATCACCTGGAATTCCCATTTCGAGGGCATTGGTTACTTCAATTATGGCATTATTGGCTTTTGTAAGAGCCTCAAAATGACGCACATTAGTTACCACAACTTGCTGTTCTTGAGATTGTTTTGAATTTGTTATCTCAATAATTTTTTGAGTAAGCACTTCCAAATTTTCTCCTTCAAAAGCGGATATTTTAATGCAATCAATCTCATTTAATTTAGTCGCATCTTCGAGCAAATCGATTTTATTTGCCACCCAAATTACATCGATAGTCTCGTCTGTGAGTTGTGATTTTAATAGCTCAAACTCACGTTTCACTTTCTCCAGATCCTCATTCGAATCAAATAAATACAAAATAATAGCCGACTTCCCAGCTTTCTCTATCGCTCGTTGTATCCCTATTTTTTCTATCTCATTCTCTGTATCACGGATTCCTGCGGTATCAATAAATCGATATTTAATTCCTTCAATTATTATTTCATCTTCTACTATGTCTCTGGTCGTTCCTGCAATGTTGGAAACAATTGCCTTTTCCTCTTTTAAAAAACGATTCAGTAAAGTAGATTTACCTGAATTTGGCGCTCCAATGATAGAAATTGGCACTCCATTTTTTATCGCATTTCCGAATGAAAAAGAATCGATCAAACTATTCAATTTCGCAGAAATACGCACTAACAATTCATTCAATTGAGTTCTATCCGCAAACTCTACATCTTCTTCGCTAAAATCTAATTCTAACTCAATGAGCGAAGCAAAATTCACCAATTCTTCTCGCAATCCATTTATTTCGTCTGAAAATCCTCCACGCATTTGCTGCATCGCAAGTTTATGAGAGGCTTCAGTCGTACTAGAAATCAAATCTGAAATGGCTTCGGCTTGGGACAAATCAAATTTTCCGTTCGCAAATGCACGCATCGAAAACTCCCCTGCCTTGGCGAGTCTACAACCCTTGGATAGTAATAGTTTTAGAATTTCTTGTTGAATAAAAACTGAACCATGACAAGCTATTTCAACTACATCTTCACCAGTGAACGAAGCCGGATTCTTAAAAACGGTTACAACCACTTCATCAATGATTTCAGTTACATTTTTAATTACTCCAAAATGTGCCGAATGACTCTTTTGAATTTCTATTTTTTTTGAAAAAACAGAAGATACTATTTCAAACGCCCTTTCTCCTGAAACTCTTATCATGGCTATCGCACCCATACCGTTAGCGGTAGAAAGCGCACAAATTGTATCTGTAGAATCTAATATCATAATTCAAAATTAAGGTTTATTTTTGATTATTTAACAGCTATTAATTCTAATGGCAATTTCTTAAAAAAAAGCGTTTTAATCATTCGGTCGATTTATATAATTGGTTTCACTTTTCAAACTTACATTTTTATAGGAATGACATATCAAGATTAATTATTATCCAAATAATAAAACTCTATTTTTTGTAAAAGAAGGGATAAAAAACTACTTTTGAGTATTCATAAAAAAATCAAGCAAATCCAATGAGTATACTAGTAAATAAAGATTCTAAAATAATTGTTCAAGGTTTTACAGGAAACGAAGGTACTTTCCATGCCGGACAAATGATTGAGTACGGTACAAACGTTGTAGGAGGTGTAACTCCAGGAAAAGGTGGTCAAAAACACCTTGACAAGCCAGTATTCAATACTGTGGCAGATGCTGTGAAAGAAACTGGAGCTAATGTTTCTATTATTTTTGTTCCACCAGCTTTTGCTGCCGATGCAATTATGGAAGCTGCTGATTCTGGTATCGGAGTAATTGTTTGTATAACGGAAGGAATTCCGACAAACGACATGGTAAAAGTAAAATCTTACTTAACGGACAAAGACTCTAGATTGATTGGACCAAACTGCCCAGGAATTATTACTGCAGACGAAGCAAAAATTGGTATTATGCCAGGTTTTGTTTTCAAAAAAGGGAGAGTAGGAATTGTTTCTAAATCTGGAACTTTGACTTACGAAGCTGCAGACCAAGTTGTGAAAGCAGGATTAGGTGTGTCTACGGCAATTGGTATTGGTGGAGATCCAATTATTGGAACTACTACAAAAGAAGCTGTAGAAATGTTTATGAATGATCCCGAAACGGATGCAATTGTAATGATTGGAGAAATTGGTGGATCAATGGAAGCTGATGCAGCAAGATGGGTAAAAGAAAACAACAAAAAACCAGTTATTGGATTTATTGCTGGACAAACTGCACCAAAAGGAAGAAAAATGGGGCACGCTGGAGCAATTGTTGGTGGAGATGATGATACTGCACAAGCAAAAATGAAAATCATGGCAGAATGTGGAATTAGCGTAGCAAGTTCTCCTGCAGAAATTGGTAAAAAAGTTGCTGAGGCTTTAAGTAAATAAAACTCGCAATTTACATATATTAAAAAAGGGCTTGAAGTGATTCAAGCCCTTTTTTATTGGAGAATATGTTCAAAATAAAACCTTTTCAGTTTTGTGATTCATTCACAGAAGGAAGCCTATTTATATTTGCTAATACCATTTCAAAAATATTGTTGATTTATAAATGAATGTATACAAAAGACAGAATACACATTTAGTAACAACAATAATAGCAAATTCTAAATAGAGTAAATATCTATAACTTATTTATTCAATCTTCTTCATTATTTCAATAAATAAAGTCAGTGAAAGCTATGAACAACAAATATCATTAATTAAATTCAGCAGCCTTAAACACTAATAAACATCCTTTATCGCCTTCTTCTTAATGGGGCAATATGAATTAAATTCTCATTATACTTTATCTACTTATAAATAACAGCAAAAAAAAATCTCCAAGTGAACGTTCACTTGGAGATTATATCTTTTACTATCAGAATTTATTTATTAATAATAATTCTATGTTGCTCAAGTTTCCCTTCGCTTTGAATTAACAATACGTAAACTCCAGCTTTCAATGTATTTACATCAATCACCTTTCTTCCATTTGTATTAAAGAAGTAAGTTTCATCATATACCATTCTTCCTTGGATATCCATAACTTTCAAACTAGTTTGGTTTGCACCTCCTTCATTCAAAACAGTAAATAATCCAGTATTAGGGTTTGGATAAACTTTAAAGTTAGCCATTTCAGCGACCTCATTTAATCCAACAAAAACAGTATCCTTTATACTGAAATTATCAATAAACCAATCGTTATCTTCATTACTAACCGTTGTTGTAGCATAAAACCCAAATTTAATAACTCCAGTTTTATTTCTAAGAATATGATAGAAATGATCTCCTGTATTGGATGGGACATTACTTGTATCCCAAGACTCAATAATATTTGATTGGCTCCAAGTCAAGCCATCGTCATAAGAAACTACAAAAGCTAAACTATCATCATAACCGACAACACCGGCAGTTGTATTAGCATAGTCGGTCATCGCAATATCAAATTCAATTATAAAAGTTTGATTCGGATCAGAACCTAAATTAATTGAAGGCGAAACAATCCATTCAAATCTATTCGTTGAGTAAATATTAATCTTAGCTGAACCGTTCGTTCCTACATTAGCAAATCCATCTGGTGCCCAAAAGGAAGTTCCATATGAAATAGGTACTCCTGCTGAGCCACCTCCTAATGCTCCTTGAGCTTCTTGCCAACATAAAGGTACCTCTGAAGTAGTGTAGGATGTAAAATCCTCAAAATAAGGTACTCCCGTAGAAGATGGACAGCCTGTTTCGCCACAGAATGGACCGCTCCAGAAGCTTGTGTCTCCATTTGTACAAATCGCTTTTACCCATATACAATAATCAGATAATGGCTGAAGGCCAGTAATTGACTTAAAGTTACTTGATGAGGTAACTGTGTCACCACCAGCCGGTGCCAAAATTGGATCATAACCCAATGGACCATATGCAACGATATAACTAACATGAGAGGTATCAATATTCCAACCTACATTTAAATAATTTGAGTCGATTCCTGAATTTAGTATTTGAACTGAAGGAGCTTTCTCGCAAGAAGGAATTGGCTCAAAACAGAAATCATCCATATTAATTGTTCTGAAAGTTGCAGTTGGATTGTACAAAAAGGCAATTCTTGTATCTGTTCCTGTATATGTGTCAAAGGCAATTTTATACTCTTGATATGAAGAGGAAATATCGTTTATTGTATCCCAAGGTGAGAAAGTTGCAGGGTTAGTAGGATCTGACATTGTTCCTATGATTAAGGTTGTATCAGGAGTAAAAGAACCATCTAACCAAAATGTAGCCCTATGAGTTCCTGCAGTTAATGCAGTCATTTCTGGAGATATCAATATTATAGTTGAAGTTGGGTCATTTCCTGAGTTCATCTGAACTGAAGTAGGAGCTACATTTCCACCGAAAGTAGAAACCTGCACCGATGATGAACCGGTGGACACGACAAACCTTTCCCAACAAATAGGCAAGCCAGAAGAATAAGCTTCAAAATCTTCACATAAATCAATAACTGGGGCACAATCTGTGCAGAATCTTAATGGGCCTATCCATAAACTCGAATCACCTGCTGTACAAATACTTCTCATGTATACATCGTAACATGTACTTGCCGACAAACCAGAAATTTGAGCAGGATTAGTTCCTGAATTCACTAAAGTTCCAGTTCCTTGCGAAAATCCAGGTATTCCATATTCCAATATCCATGAACTATCTGCAGCTCCATTTGTCCAGCTAATATTTGCTGTTGTTTGGGTTGCACTATCAAAAGTTAATCCTAAAGGTCTTGGACAAGTGGGGACTTGAACAACCGCAAAGTTGTCGATAAATGCATCATTATCTTCATTTGAAACTGATGATTCAGCATACAATCCGAATCTTACGAGTCCAGTGTACCCATTTGCAGTCAGATTGTAATAAAAATAATCCCCTGTAAAGGAAGGCATATTTCCAGTATCCCATAATTCTATAATATTTGTATCAGACCATGTTACTCCATTGTCCGTTGAAATAATTAATGCTAACTTATCATCAGCACCCATTAATCCAGCCGCATCTGGAGCTGCTGAAGCAAAGTAGTCTGTTATTGCTACATCAAATTCAACTTGATATGGAGTTGAACCAGAACCTAAGTCTATTGACGGTGAAAGTAACCATTCGAATCTATTGGTAGAATATATGTTCATTACTGCCGCATTATCACCCAATCCATTGTTTGCAAACTGCCTATTTCCCCAAAGTGAAGTTCCTGTTGATAAGGTAGAGTTAACGGTCAATTGTCCTTTAGCCTCTTCCCAACAAGTTGGATTTACAGAAAATGAATAAGATGTAAAGTCCTCAGAGTAAGGAGGTGTGTAAAATGAACAAGGTGTTGTAAATGTATAGGGCCCTATCCAAGAACTTGAGTCCCCCACTTTACAAATACTTTTTAAATAAACTTGATAGGTTGTTGAAGGAGTTAATCCTCCAAAAGCAATGGAATCATTATTATCAATTATAGTAGTTCCAGATCCTAAAGCAAAACCAGAAGGACCATACTCAATCTGCCAAATACTGTCAGCTAGACCATTTGTCCATTTTAAAGCAACTGAATCGTAAAATAAAGCATAATGCGATAACAGACTCGGCTCAGGACAAGTTGGAATCTCTTCGATTACAACATCATCTATAAATAAATCTGGGCCATAATCAGTAAACGCCTGAAAACGTACCATAACACTTGCATTTTTATATTTAGTTGAGTCCAATATAACTGACTCAGAAACAAACGATCCGGGTGTTGTTGATCCAGCTCCATCATTCGATTCAAAACTTGATAAATTCGTTGAAGACCAAACGGTCTCCCAAACAGTATCTGTATCTAATTTTACTAAAACCCTCAACGAATCATCCGGATATGAGGCATTAAATTGGTGCGACCATTTAAATTTAACACGAGTATGCTTATCGGTGTATACCGGAGTCGAAGTCATAACATAATCACCTGTGCTTATGCTCCAGAAATTTGCTTCTGCATAACCAGAAGTGCCTGTGTATGACAACCAAGGGTTTACACCTCCAGTCATGTCCCAACAAGCTGGTGGCCATGTGTTAAAATCCATTAAATAGGGAATCGTATCGGTAATACATAAAGTTCTCCAAGTAAATGGACCAACCCATATAGATGTATCACCCGAGTTACAATAACCTCTTACGTAAAAATCGTGTTGCACGCTAGGTGTTAAACCTGTTACGTTCAATGAATCAACATTCACGTGCACATAAGTACCAGAAGTCAAAGGATTAAAACCTGTTAGGTCATACAAAATACTCCAAGCTGTATCTGAATTAGGACCGGATCCAGCTGACCATCTTAAAGTTGAGGAAAAGGCTGTAACTGCTGTAACTGACTGACTCGTTGGAGCAACACAACTAGGCAAGGTTGTAAAAGAAAATGGTCCAGCCCAAGCTGAAGTATCTCCTGAAGTACAATATCCTCTTACATAAAATTCGTATGTTGTTAAATCTGCCAATCCTGAAAGATTTAAAGAATCAACTAAAACAGTTGTCGTTGTACCTGTTCCAATACTGAAACCAGCCAATCCCCATTGTACTGTCCATGCTGTATCGGTAGAAGGTCCTGCACTCCATCTAGTTGTAGCTGAATTATCAGTAATGTTATCTGCTGACAAATTAATAGGCACTCTACACAAGCTAAATTGCCTGATACTAATGTCATCAATTGCTAAATCATGATAAAATGCAGATCCCGAGGCAGATCCACCTGGCTCAGCTCTAAATCTTACCAATAATTTATCTCCAGGCAAAACATAAGCACCTAACGCGTAAAAATGTTCTGACCAAATTCCAAGATTATCCTGCTGTAAAGTATCTAAAGTTGACCAAGCAGATCCGTTGTAAACTTCTACATAAAGTTGATTTAATGGACTTAAAGGATTTGTACCCAAATTATTATTAAACCAAAAGTTCAACTCAGGAATAGTGAGTGCTGAAACATCTATTGTATCGGACATCATGATTACACCACCGTCAGTTCCTGAAAAATCCATCCAAGCCCTAGAACTTCCTGTTGTACCTGTATGATCAACAATAGGCGAGGCTGCATAACCCATTGTACTTCCTACTATCCAAGGACCACCAATTGTGGCAGACTGGGTCCAGGTTGTTGGAAAAGTCGTAGTTGAATTAAAAGACTCAGTGAACGGGGCAGTTAATTGGGAATAACCCGATACCGACAATAGAACTGTTAGCAAAATTGCCAAAAAGTAATTTATTTTCATTATGATTTAATTTTTAAATTGTCAAACAATGTACAAATTAATTTTTATTTAACAATGAATTATTTTTATGTTAAAATTAAAACCAAAAAAAATGCCCGCTCAATAATGAGCAGGCATTTAACTGAAATTTAACTAAGTTATTGAATCACAATTCTATGTTGCTCTAGTTTCACTTCGCTTTGAATTAATAGAATATAAATTCCGCTCTTTAAGTTTTCAGCATTTATCTCGAAAGTTTCGTTGTTCGAGAATCTCTGAACATTGTCATACACTAATCTTCCTTGAACATCCATCAATTTCAGACTGGTATTCTTTGCAGAACCATTGTTTTGAACATTAAAAACTCCTCTGTTTGGATTTGGAAAAACCATAAACTGATCTTCCAAAGTGATCTCATCAATTCCCACAAAAACAGTATCCTTTATACTGAAATTATCGATAAACCAATCGTTGTCTTCATTACTTACTGTCGTTGTAGCATAGAAACCAAACTTCACTTTTCCTGTTTTATTTCTAAGAATGTGATAGAAATGGTCTCCAGTATTAGAAGGTACGTTGCTTGTATCCCATGACTCTATGATATTAGATTGACTCCAAGTTAAACCATCGTCATAAGAAACTACAAAAGCTAAACTGTCATCATACCCAACAACTCCTACTCCTGTATTAGCATAATCAGTCATTGCAATATCAAATTCAATAATGTGCGTTTTGTTTGGATCTGAACCTAAATTAATAGAAGGAGAAACAATCCACTCAAATCTATTCGTTGAATAAATATTCATTTTAGCAGCTCCAGTCGTTCCTACATTTGCAAATCCATCTGGTGTCCAGAAAGAAGACACATAAGAAATTGGAATCCCTGTTGATCCTCCACCAAGAACACCCTTAGCCTCTTGCCAACATAATGGCAATCCTGCTGGATATGCAGTTGTATAAGTATCAAAATCCTCAAAATATGGCAATCCAGTAGCAGAAGGACATCCTGTGCTTCCACAATGTGGTCCATCCCAGAAACTTGTATCTCCATTTGTACAGATTGCTTTCACCCATACACAATATTCTGTTAAAGGCTGTAATCCTAAAATCGTCTTAAAGTTAGTTGTCGAAGTTGTAGTATCTCCACCAGCTGGGTTTGTGATTGGATCGAAACCAGAAGGACCATAAGCAATCATATAACTTACTTGAGTAGTATCAATATTCCATCCTACATTCAATGAAGTGGAATCCACACCAGAATTAAGAATTACTACTGATGGAGCTTTCTCACAAGATGGGATAGTCTCCCAACAGTAATCGTCCATATATACATAATCATATGTCGCTCCTGGAACCCATAAGAATGCAACGTAAGTGTCTGTTCCGGTATACGTATCAAAGCCTACTTTAAAATTTGTATACGCTCCAGTATTCATCATTGATGGTGGAATTGTATCCCAAGGAGTAAATGTTCCTGGATTAGTTGGATCACTCATAGTTCCCACAACAACGGTAGAATCACCTCTCAACCAGAAATTAGCTCTGTGTGTTCCTGAAGCTAAATTTGAAACTTCAGGAGCTATTATCATCATTGTTGCTGACGCATCAGCTGAATTATACATGTACAGACATTGAGTGCCCGTATTTTGGTTAAAATTGTACGTTCTTATTTGACCCGTTGAAGTTGTATTGATAAATGTGTTCCAACAGAAAGGTGTAGAAGCTAGAGCATCTGCATCAAAACTTGTACAGTAATCAGTAACTGGTGCACATCTTGTACAGAAGTTAAATGGTCCTGTCCATACACTTGTATCTCCAACTGTACAAATACTTCTCAACCAAACATCATAACATGTTGAGGGAGTCAATCCTGTCATTGCTGCAGGGTTAGTTGCTGAATTAATTGTTGTACCTGTTCCCAAAGTAAATCCTGGAGCTCCATACTGAATCTCCCAAATACTATCGGCTGGACCGTTTGTCCATCCTAGGTTAGCACTAGTTGTAGTAAGAGCTGTAACATTCATAGAATATGGACTTGGACATGTTGGTGGAATGTATTCATCCGCACCAATATCCCATCCTGTAGATGGAGCTAATGGCCTTGTATCACCATCGATATCAACCATTACACCTACAGTTGGATCTCCATTATCATATGCAATTGCTCCCTGCAAGTGCAAATCTGTTGCAGATAAAAATCCTGGGTTACCTGACAAACTATTTGAATCTAATCCTGTTGCAGCAGTATAAGAAGCTACAGTAGCGTGAGCTGTTCCGTTCAAGCTAATTAAGTTCCCTCCATTTGCACTAAAAATATTATAATCCATATCATCTAAGAATCCTGTAGTTGCTCCTGTTAAAATATACATACCATCTCCTGGCCCTGCATTTGCAAAAATATTGTTTCTAACATTTACATTTCCATAAGTCGTTGAAGTACTTCCTGCACAATAGAATCCTCTACCTCCAGTTGAACTCCCTCCTAAAACATTTACTGAATTATGGTATATATTTATATGCTTACCATAAGCTAAGTATAGCCCATAACTTGTTCCGGTAGAACTAGGAGATGTAACAATCATGTTATTATACACTTCCACCTTATTCATTGGAGAACCATAATTATAAGCTACATAAAGACCATAGTTAGTTCCTGAACCTGTCAAGGTTACTTTATTCGATCTAATTTTTGCACTGTCGTTGTAATAAACATATAGTCCATAAGAAGTTGTCGGTGCACTAGGCATTTGTTCAATTACATTATTTTCTACAATCCCTCCTCCTTGGTAATAGAACATAACACCGTATAGGTAATAATCAGAAATGTTATTATTCAAAACCTTGTTACCAAGTTCCTTCAAAGCAGTAGAACCACCATACCAATACAATCCATAATAACCTTTCGTAATTGTATTGTTTTCAATTGTACAGTTCTGTGTTAAATTGGCTGCAGCACCTTGATTATAAACCGGTACGGCTTGTGAACTAGAATTATTAGAACAGTTAATATTACAATTTCTAACCACACAATTATCAGCTGTCATAAATCTAAATCCATAACCATAAGTTGCCCCCGTTGCGTTAATCGTTAAACTATCAAAAATAATATTTTCAGCTCCTGAAAATTGAACTACATAGTTATCTGTTGTTGAAGTTCCTGCATAAGTTAAAATTGCAGGTGTTGTATTTGTTGGATCCGCTGTGAAAGTAATTGTACTTGTTGATGAAGTTCCTATAATAGTACCAATATTCACTTGTTCCGTGTATGTACCTTGTTTTACATGGAAAATTGTTGCTCCAGAAATACCACAACCATTTAAGGCATTCATTGCATCAGCAAAAGAGTTGTAATTAACTCCGGCTGTCGGCAATGTATTATTAATAGTATAAATTCCTGACAACGATGACACACATCTTGTTTTGAAAGTAACTGGACCAAAATACAACGATGTATCTGCAGCTCCACAAATCCCTCTAACATAAACATCATAGTTTGTTACTGGTGTTAATCCAGGAATTGAAATGGTATCAGTAGCTGAAAAGATTGAAGTTCCAGTTCCTGGTGTAAATCCTGGCGCACCGTATTCAAACACCCAAGAAATATCACTTGACCCTGCAGTCCAAGTTACATCAGCACTTGTTGCTGTCAAATTAAATACATTCAACCCATAACCCATAGGACATGTTGGAGGAATATATTCATCTGCTCCAATATCATAACCTGTACTTGGCAACAATGGTCTTGCTTGCCCATCAATATCTGTCATTACACCAACGTTTGCACCTGCATCTGCTGCCACCCCTCCTTGTAAATGCAAGTTGGTTGATGTCACAAATCCTGGCAATGCATTTATACTATTGGAATCTAAACTTGTTGCTGTTGTCCAGGTTGCCAAGGTGTGGTTGGTACCACTCAAACTCAATAAATTAGTTCCATTGGATTGGTAAATGTTGTGATCGAGGTGGGTTAAAAATCCTGAGGTTGCGCCTGTAAGGGCATACAAGGCAACTCCTGTTGCACTGTTGACAAACACATTGTTTCGTACATCCATTTCTCCATAAGTCGTTGAAGTACTTCCAGTAATGTAAACTGCTCTTCCACCTGTTACACTCCCTCCGTTACAATTCACTGAGTTATGGTAAACATTGATATGTTTCCCATAATTCAAGTACAATCCATAAGTTGTTGCTGTTGATGTTGGCGAAGTCGAAATCATGTTGTTAATCACCTCTGTCTTATTCGTTGCTGAACCATAGTTATAAGCTAAATACAAACCATAGTTAGTTCCTGAACCATACAATATAACCTCATTGCCTCTAATCTTTGCACTGTCATTGTAATACACATATAAACCATACGAAGTAGATGTAGCACTTGTTGATTGCTCTATATAGTTCCCCTCTACTGTATTACCTGCTTGGTAGTAACACATCATACCATAAATAGTGAAATTCTTAATTTCGTTGTCCCTAATAACATTACCTATTTCCTTGGAAGAAGTATTTCCTCCATACCAATACATACCATAATATCCATTGTTCAATTTATTATTCTCAATGGTACAATATTCAACATTCACACCCGATTCATTTCTTAGCGGAACACTTAAACTACTTGTAGAAATTGCGCTTGCATTGATTTCACAATTTTTTACTGTTACGTATTTTGCCGAAGCTAGTTGAACAGCGTATCCATAAGTTGCGCCTGTAGCTGTGATTGTTAAACTATCAAAAATTACGTATTCAGCCCCATCAAATTTCACAACATAATTATCGGCTGATGCCGCAGCTGCATAAGTCAAAATGGCCGCAGATGTATTAGCTGGATCTGGCCTGAAAGTCACTGTATTGACTGAGGAAGCTCCGTCTATCAATCCTAAATCAATTTGTTCGGTATAGGTTCCTTGCCTGACATGAAAAATTACTGCGCCACATACTCCAATTGAATTTAAATCTGTTACTGCGTCAGTAAATGTTAAATAATCTGGATTAACTCCACCAATTGTATAAATACCTCCGGGCAATTTTGGTTTTAAATAGACAGTATTCGAATCATTGTTGGTAACTGTATCTGCAATACCGTTTGGCATCGTTGTCCAAACATCAAAAGTATCTGTTATACCGCCTACAAAAGTGTTAGTCCCTAAAGCTATTTGTGCTGAATTTGCTCCAACCCCTCCAAAAGTATCTAACAAACCAATGTAATGAACAGGTGTTTGAAGCACTCCGTTTTTAGACCAGTTTATCCAAACTGAATCAATTTGATTCGTACCATAATTAGCTACTCTGGCATAAACTGTATCTACACCAGGACAACCTGCATTTGCAAAAACATCTGTTGTTGCGGCATCGTTAGCTCCACCAGCAGCTATTCTGTAACCAATAGACCCATTAAACATTCTCACATGGAATGTTGGATTAGGAGCTGCTCCTCCATAACCAACGTTAGCACCCATCTCTATAGTTATACTTCCATCCGTAACATTGGCTGCCGCACCTGCTGTTCCATTAGTATAAGGAGTATTTAAACCTCCAACATGGAATCCAAATGTACTTCCTGCAGGAATAAACAAATTTGTGGGAGCGACAGAAGTTGTTGTTCCAATACCTCCACCAGCTACCGAACCTGTAGCTATTTGAGTCCATCCAGCAGCAGTACTGATGGTCGGGGGACCACTAATCGCAGTTGGCGAATACCAAACTTCTCCAGTACCCGAACCCGTAAAAGAGCCTTTTACATCTAAAATGAATACATTTTGATGCGCGGTAATATTAAAGGTACAGCCACTCGAACTATTACCTCCTAATAATGGCGTTGTCAAATAAGTTGCTTGTGAAAAACCTGCCGAAAGACCGACAAAAAACAACATTAAAATAGAGTAAATTTTCTTCATTGTATAGCTTTTTTAATTATATAAGTTCTGAAATTAATAAAAAGAAAAACATTTAACAAAATATTACAACAATAATTGTTAGAAAAAAAACAAATGAACTTGAAAAATTAACATGAACCATAAATTAATAAATAATTTCTCTATTAGAGCCAAGCACCTTACCTTTACAAAAAATAAAATGACAATGGATTTATCAGGAAAAACAGCTGCAGTTGCAGGAGGAACAGGTGGAATAGGAATGGCTTCTGCCATAATAATGAGTAATTTAGGAGCCTCAATTGTGCTAATTGCAAGAAACGAAGCGAAATTAAAAAAAACAATCTCACTACTTGATACTAGTAAAAATCAGCAACATCATTATTTGATTGCCGATTTTAGCCAATCAGATTCTTTGGATAATTTGTGTGAGTCTTTAAACAAACACAACATTGACATATTATTAAACAATACGGGAGGACCTGCAGGAGGGCCAATTACAAATGCCAATCCGGAGGAGTTCATTAATACTTTCAACCAACATCTTATTGCCAACCATAAAATAACTCAAGCCGTTTTGCCAAACATGAAAAACAGACCTTATGGTAGAATCATTAATGTGATCTCCACGTCTGTAAAGGCTCCATTGAATGGATTGGGAGTTTCTAACACGATAAGAGGAGCTGTTGCTAACTGGGCTAAAACTATGGCAAATGAGCTAGGACAATTTAACATTACTGTTAATAATGTGTTGCCAGGTGCAACAAATACCGGTAGGTTGAATGAAATTTTTGAAGCAAAGTCTAAGAAAACTGGACAATCTATTGCTGACATTAAAAAAGGAATGGAAAGTATCGTTCCTATGAATAGAATAGCAGAACCTGAAGAAGTTGCGAATGCAATCGCTTTTTTAGCCTCGCCTCTTGCTAGTTATATTAATGGAATAAATCTCCCAGTAGATGGAGGTAGAACTCCTTGTCTTTGATTGATAATGAGGAGTTGATAATTATTTGATTCTAACCATACCACCTAGATAAAGAATAGGGATGAAACTTTAAAAATTCTATTTCTTTGGGGTAGGTCTATTATTAAGATTGTCATAAACTAATCCCACATATCAATTCATAATTAGTAATTGATTTTTAACTTTGAACCAAATTTCAACAAAACATACCTTTATATATAATGTATAGATCACATACAAACGGAGAACTAAGAATCGAGCATGTAAATCAAGAAGTTTCACTTTCAGGCTGGGTTCAAAAATCGAGAGATTTAGGAGGAATGACATTCGTAGACTTGAGAGACCGATATGGAATAACTCAATTGGCATTTAATGAAGAAATCAATTCTTCTTTGAGTGATAGCGCAAGGAAACTTGGTCGTGAATTTGTGATTCAAATAAAAGGTACTGTAAAAGAACGATCGAGCAAAAACAAAAACATCGCTACTGGGGAGATAGAAATAGAAGTGACCGAATTGATTGTATTAAATGAATCGAAAACTCCTCCGTTTACTATTGAAGACAAAACAGATGGTGGAGACGAGCTAAGAATGAAGTACAGATACCTTGATTTGAGAAGGAATCCTGTAAAAGAAAACTTGATGCTAAGACATAAAATAGGATTGGCAACAAGAAATTACATGAATAATCTTGATTTCTTGGAAATTGAAACTCCATTCCTAATTAAATCAACACCGGAGGGAGCAAGAGATTTTGTGGTACCTAGTAGAATGAACGAGGGTCAGTTTTATGCTTTGCCACAGTCGCCACAAACCTTTAAGCAATTGCTTATGGTAAGTGGATACGACAGATATTTTCAGATTGTTAAATGTTTTCGTGACGAAGATTTAAGAGCCGACAGGCAGCCTGAGTTCACACAAATTGATTGTGAAATGGCTTTTGTGGAGCAGGAAGATATTTTACAAACATTCGAAGGATTGATTCAATATCTATTTTCGGAGGTTCTGAAAGTTACCTTACCCGAGGTAAAAAGAATGACTTATGCCGATGCCATGAAAAATTATGGATCGGACAAACCAGACATTCGTTTTGATATGAAATTTAAATACTTAACCGAATTGGTGAAAGGGAAAGATTTCAAAATATTTGATGAAGCTGAAGAGATTATCGCCATTAACGTAGAAGGTGGAAATAAATTAACTAGAAAAGAGATTGACAAAATCACAGATTACGTTAAAACTCCACAAGTAGGTGCAAAAGGATTAATCTATTGCAGAGTGAATGAAGATGGAACATTAAAATCATCTGTAGATAAATTCTACAACCAAGATGAGCTTTCAAAATGGGTTTCTACTTGTGATTCTAAGCCTGGCGACCTTATCTTTTTATTGTCTGGCGATACAATTAAAGCACAATCGCAGATGAATGACTTGAGGCTTCATATGGGAACTATGATGGAACTGAGGGATGGCAAAACTTTTGCACCTTTATGGGTTCTTGATTTCCCTTTGTTGGAATGGGATGAAGATAGCGAGAGATTTCATGCGATGCACCACCCGTTTACTTCGCCAAAGAAAGAAGATTTTGATTTGCTAGAGTCTGATCCAGGAAAAGTAAGAGCCAATGCCTACGATTTGGTTATAAACGGAGTAGAAATTGGTGGGGGATCTATTCGTATTCATGACAGAGACATTCAATCCAGAATGTTTGATTTATTAGGATTTACAAAAGAAGAAGCTGAAGCACAATTTGGGTTTTTGATGAGTGCTTTTGAATACGGGGCACCACCTCACGGAGGTATTGCTTTCGGTTTCGATAGAATTTGTTCCATTTTTGGAGGTTCCGAATCGATAAGAGATTATATTGCTTTCCCAAAGAACAACAGTGGTCGTGATGTAATGATTGATGCTCCTGCAAATGTAGATGATGCTCAATTGGATGAACTGGGATTGAAACTAGATATTTCTTTAGAGAAGTAAAAATAGAGCAGAGAAAACAAACTATTATTTGAAATGTTCTCATTTTAAGATTCCTGATCGGATTCAGAAATGACAGATGGAGAAAAAACATGATAAAAAAAATGCGATTCTAACGAATCGCATTTTTTTGTTTAAACTTCTCACTTCGAACTTAAAGCTTCAGCTCCTTTTTCAAATATTTTCCGGTGTGGCTTCGTTCTACTTTGCACAATTCTTCTGGCGTTCCAGCGAAGAGCAATTCACCTCCCTTGCTTCCACCCTCTGGACCAATATCTATTATGTAATCCGCAGATTTTATCACATCCATATTGTGTTCTATCACTAGTACTGTATTTCCATTGTCTACCAATCTATTGAGTACATCAAGCAACAACTGTATGTCTTCGAAGTGAAGTCCTGTTGTGGGTTCGTCCAAAATATAAAATGTGTTCCCCGTATCTTTTTTAGATAATTCTGTTGCCAATTTTACTCGTTGTGCCTCTCCTCCACTCAAGGTTGTAGAAGGCTGACCCAAAGTAAGATACCCCAATCCAACTGACAGCAGTGTTTCTAATTTTCGGTGAATTTTCGGTATTTTCTCGAAAAATTTCCCTCCCTCCTCTATCGACATAGAAAGCACATCATTGATTGATTTCCCACGGTACTTCACTTCCAAAGTTTCTCGGTTGTATCGTTTTCCGTTGCAAGTATCGCACTGAACATGAACGTCTGGCAAGAAATTCATTTCTATGGTTTGTATACCTGCTCCTCGACACTCTTCGCACCTTCCTCCTTTTACATTAAATGAAAATCTTCCTGGCTTGTATCCTCTTATTTTTGCTTCGTTTAGTTCTGCAAACAAACTTCTTATTTCTCCAAACACCTGCGTATAGGTAGCCGGATTAGATCTTGGAGTTCTGCCAATTGGCGACTGGTCAATTTCTATTACTTTATCTATATGATCGAGCCCCGTAATTTTTTTGTAAGGCAATGGTTTCTTTACTCCATTATAAATATGAGCATTGAGAATTGGATAAAGCGTTTGGTTTATCAAGCTTGACTTACCACTTCCAGAAACTCCAGTAACTCCAACCATATTTCCCAAAGGGATTTTTAAATCCACTCCTTTCAGGTTATTGCCTGTCGCTCCTGTCAAAGTCAAGAACTTTTCTTTGTTCTTTCTTCTTTCTTTTGGTACAATAATCTCTTTGGTCTCTTTGAGATAATCGATCGTGCTTGACGAAAATTCATCCAACCTACTTGGTTCCGTTGCCACTAGTATTTCACCTCCTTTTACTCCTGCACCAGGACCAATATCTATCAAATAATCGCACTCCATCATGATGTCTTTGTCATGCTCCACAACAATCACAGAATTCCCAATATCTCTCAGTTTTTTAAGCGAACTTATCAATCTATCATTGTCTCTTTGGTGAAGACCAATACTCGGTTCATCTAAAATATAAAGCACTCCCGTCAATTCTGTTCCAATTTGCGTGGCAAGCCTTATTCGCTGAGCTTCTCCTCCACTCAGGGTGGCCGAACTTCTATTTATTGTTAAATACCCAAGTCCTACTTCCAGCAAAAACCCTAATCGAGTTCGTATCTCTTTGATAATCTCCGAACCTACTTTAAGTTGAGTTTCAGATAATCTTGATTCAATATTTTGGAACCATTCCACCAAGATTTCGATATCCATATCGGCCAAATCAAAAATATTTTTATCTTCGATTTTAAAAAACAAGGCCTCTTTTTTTAATCTCGTACCCTCACAAGTAGAACAATTCACTTTATTCATAAATGATTTTGCCCAATTCTGTAGGGAATTGGAAGAACCGTCTTGGTACCGAGAAATGAAATTGATAATTCCTTCAAATCCAGAAGAAGTTTCAAGAATTCCCGAAGCATTTTTTAATTTGAACTGCTTGTTAGTTCCGTATAAAATTTCATTTATCACATCGTTTTCCACCTCTTTCAAAGGAGTATTTACTGTATGCCCTTCCATATCCAAAAGAGCTTCTACTTGCCTAAAAATCCAGTTTTGGCTGTATTTTCCTAGCGGAGCCAAAGCCCCTTTTTTGACAGACAAAGAGTCATCCGGAATTATTTTTTTGATATCAATTTCTAACACAGTTCCTAATCCTCTGCAACTGTTGCAAGCCCCGTAAGGCGAATTAAACGAAAAGAAATTAGGCTCTGGTTCTTCGTAGGCAATTCCTGTTGTGGGGCACATCAAGGATTTACTAAAAAAAGTCAATTCTCCTGAGTCAAAATCTTGAATACTCAATGTTCCTTTTCCAAACTTAAAGGCTGTTTCGAGCGATTGTTTTAATCGTGTCGTATTCTCTGCATTTATCTCCAATCGATCTACTACAATATCAATGTCGTGCATTTTGTAACGATCTAGCTTCACTTCTTCAATCAAATCAATGATTTTTCCATCTACTTTGGCACGAATAAAACCTTGCCTTTTTATTTTTACAAAAAGCTCTTTGTAATGACCTTTCCTTCCTCTCACCAAAGGCGATAGAATAATGATTTTCTTTCCATCATATTCTGCCATAATCCTTTCAATGATTTGGTCGGTGGTATATTTCACCATTTTTTCACCTGTATTAAAAGAGTAAGCATCAGCCACACGGGAATAAAACAACCTCAAGAAATCGTATATTTCTGTGATGGTACCCACTGTAGATCGAGGGTTTTTATTTACCGTTTTTTGCTCTATAGATATCACTGGGCTTAGTCCTGTAATTTTATCTACATCTGGTCGTTCCATGTTTCCAAGAAACTGTCTAGCGTAGGAAGAAAATGTCTCGATATATCTTCTTTGACCCTCCGCATAAATGGTTTCGAAAGCCAAAGACGATTTTCCACTTCCACTCAATCCGGTTATCACAACCAGCTTGTCTCTTGGTATCTTTACATCTATGTTTTTTAGATTATGAACTCTTGCGCCATATACTTCTAAAAACTCTGTTTGGTTCTCCATTTACTTGATTTGGGTTTTGTTGGTATCGCTTTTTTTCAAAAGATTCAATGTATCTGTTAATTTGTTTGGTATAGAATCGGAAAGCTTATCAATTTCATTGGCATTAGAATCAGTCATTTCATTGACATCTTCGACATGAAAATCTCCTTTAGGGAATTTAATTTCGTACACTTTTTGAGCTGAATTAGGCAATTGGTCATTCCTTATCCAAGGATTTAAATATTTCATGGTAGCGTAGTTACTTTCTTGATCTAGAGCAAATTTCACCAAATCATGAATCGTAGAATCCACTTTTATCGTGTAAGTACTATAAGGCTTGTAGTAATCTTTGTTTCTGAGCGAAAATCCAAAATTTTCTGAATTAGACAGAATTAATTTAGCTGCCAAAATCCTATACACATAGCGCGATGTTTCTCTGTTTAAGTACAACTCGTAATATGAATCCACTTTTTGCTTTGTAAGCTGATTGTTGAGTCCACCTTTTCCCATGTTGTAACTTGCCGCGGCAAGCGACCAAGAGCCAAATTGTTTGTGTGCCACTTTCAAATAATCGCAAGCGGCTTTTGTTGCTTTTTCCAGGTTATACCTTTCATCAACAAACTCGTTTATTTCCAAATCGTAACCTCTACCCGTAGAAGCTAGAAATTGCCAAAAACCTGCAGCGCCCGCAGGCGACTCCACATTATCCAATCCACTTTCTATCAATGCTAAATATTTCAAATCCTCAGGCATATTATTCTCTTTCAATGTCTTTTCTATCAAAGGAAACCAGCGTGTAGCTCGTTTTTGGTATAAAAATGTATTGGAATGCCAATACGTGTTAACCAAGATTTCTTTGTCTAAGTTTTCTCTTACAAACAAATTGTCAAGAGGAACTCTTTCTCCAGCAAATGTCAAATGACTTGGCAATGGAATCGCAAAAACCTGATAGTTTTGATTGATGTACTCTTGGTATTTTTGAACAGAATCTGGCAAGAGCTTACTCGCTACCTCATCCAGTTCATGCATCTTTTTTTTCTCCGCATCGCACTGAACTAGGAGAGATATAGACACCAATAGAATGATTACATATCTCATCGCTTAAAATTTAGATTTTAATTCTTCAAACTTGTTTGCTTCTTGGTCTTTTTCTGAAATCACCAAAGCTTCTACCTCCCAGTTTATCGCCAAATCTTTGTCGTTCCAAGCAATACTTCCCTCCGATTCTTTGTTGTAATAATTGGTGCATTTATAACTGAATATTGTCCCTTCTTTCAGGCTCGAAAATCCATGTGCAAATCCTTCTGGAATCCAAAACATTCGTTTGTTTTCGCCTGTCAATCTTACCGAAACATGCTCTCCATAAGTAGGAGAATCTTTTCTGATATCTACGGCTACATCTATCACTTCTCCCTCTATCACTCTCACCAACTTTCCTTGAGCAAATGGAGGATTCTGGAAATGCAAACCTCTCACGATATTAGCACCAGACATAGATTGATTGTCTTGAACAAAATTGACCTCTCTGCCAATCGCTTCATTGAACTTTTCGGCATTAAACGACTCGAAAAAATAGCCTCGGTCATCACCAAAAACTGTTGGTTCAATAATAAATAGATCTTTTATTTTGGTAGGAATTAACTTCATGAATTTGCAATTTTGCAAATATACAAATATTGTAACTAGCATTTTGTATCTTCACTTTACGTATTTCAAAGTTTTCACCTCTATGAACAAGTTCCTTTTTCTCCTTGTCTTTTTCTCCACTTTTAGTTTCTCACAACACAACGAATACCTTGTTTTTTTAAAGGATAAGGCACAGTCACAGAACTCAGAATCAGAAGGATTCAAAGATTTTTATGATTTACCCATTCGGGAAGAATCGCTTCAAATTTTAGAAAAAAAAGGAAGAATTATCAATGCATCCAAATGGCTAAATGCTATTCATTTTTCTACCACACTCTCCCAAGATGAACTCACTCAGTTTCCATTTATTCATTCCATTCTCAAGCTAAACCCAAAGAAACTGGACAGTCGCAACATTACAAGCCTGAACAACTCTTTGGTAATAGGTGACAGCAATTCTTATGGAAACACTTTTGAACAATTGGAAATCACCCAAACAGTATCTTGCCTTCATGACAAAGGCTATCTGGGTCAAGGAGTTACAATTGCGGTGTTAGACGCAGGATTTCCACGAATGGACACGATGCTTTCATTTCGTAAAATGAGACAAGAAGGGCGAATCATTGATACTTGGGACTTTGAAGACAACGCATCAAATGTATTTCACAAAAACACACATGGATCCTATGTAACTTCTATTATTGGTGCAGAGCTAGACAGTATTTTTGTTGGTTCAGCTCCAAAAGCCAACTATGCCTTTTACATCACAGAGATTGGTAGATTCGAAAAGAATATTGAAGAATTCAACTTGGTACTAGGACTTGAAAGAGCTGATTCCATTGGGGCAAATATTTGCAATATTTCATTGGGATACCGAAACTTTGATTCTTTACAAGTGAGTTATGGATATCCCGGAATGGATGGAAAAACTACAATTGCTGCCCAGGGAGTTTCTATTGCCAAAAGAAAAGGTATGATCATTTCAGTTGCAGCCGGAAACAATGGAAACGATGGAGCTGGGAGCTTGTCTTCTCCTTGTGATGTAGACAGTGTTTTGTGCGTGGGAGCAATCAAATTTGACAGTACAAGAGCTGGGTTTTCATCAGAAGGTCCCACTTTTGACGGACGAATAAAACCTGAAGTCGTTACTATTGGAGAAGCCTGTCATTTTATGGGATTAAACGATACGGTGTACAGAGGAAACGGAACTTCATTTGCTACACCACTCATGACTGGATTGGTAGCTTGCTTGGTTCAAGCTCATCCTGCTCGCAGTAATTTTGAAGTGATTGATGCTCTCAAAAACAACTCCAACCGTGCCGCAAACCCAAACAACATTTATGGCTGGGGAATTCCTCAAGGTTGTCAAGTAGATTCGGTACTTAGCTTTTTGGATTCTACTACTACATTGAGTGAGCAAAAGCCTTTTGTTTTTAACCTATTTCCCAATCCTGCACTGGATTATATCACAATTCGTACCCCTGAACTTCTTCATTCGATTTCTATCATACAATTAGACGGGAAAAATATTTCAACCCAAATGATTTCTGCACAATCTCTTGAACATTTTATATCAATACAATCCCTTTCTCCTGGCATTTACTTAATTCGTATTGAAAGTGTAAAAGGAAAAGTGGGGACTCAAAAACTTTTGGTTCAATAGGGAAATATTGCATATTAAGAATCTATCTTTTACCTGTTATACTTCGGTATCTTAACTTGTATAATTAAGCCAAAAGAAAAGCCCAAGCAACAAAGTTACTCAGGCTTTTCAATTTGTATAATTCGTCTTGACTATTCAGCCAATACTATCACTTTGTTGTTCAATACTTCAACGATTCCACCTTTGGTTTCAAAAGCTTCGTTTTCACCAGATTTTTTTACGATATTGATTGTCCCTTCTTTGAGAGCAGTGATAAGAGGAGCGTGATTGTTCAGTACTCCTAATTCACCATCAATACCTGGAAGCACTATAGAAGTAACTTCTCCTGAGTATAACTTAGCGTCTGGCGTGATAATATCTAGTAACATAGCGTTGTTTTATTTTGTAATTGAATAGATTATGCTTCAGCTCCTGCAGTCATTTTCTTTCCTGCTTCAATTGCTTCTTCGATCGAACCTTTCAAGTTAAATGCTGCTTCTGGGTACTGATCTACTTCTCCATCCAAAATCATGTTGAATCCTTTGATTGTGTCTTCAATATCTACCAAACAACCTTTAAGACCAGTAAACTGCTCTGCTACGTGGAAAGGCTGAGACAAAAATCTTTGTACTCTTCTTGCTCTTGATACAACCAATTTATCTTCGTCAGACAATTCATCCATACCAAGAATAGCAATAATATCTTGCAATTCTTTGTATCTCTGAAGAATCTCTTTTACTCTTTGTGCACAGTTATAGTGAGCATCTCCTAGGATTTCTGCAGTCAAAATTCTTGAAGTAGAATCCAATGGATCTACCGCTGGGTAAATTCCTAACTCAGCAATTTTTCTTGACAATACTGTAGTTGCATCCAAGTGAGCAAATGTAGTTGCTGGTGCTGGATCCGTTAAATCATCGGCAGGTACGTAAACTGCTTGTACCGATGTAATTGAACCGCTTTTTGTAGAAGTAATTCTCTCTTGCATCGCTCCCATTTCAGAAGCCAACGTTGGTTGGTATCCTACTGCTGATGGCATACGACCTAATAGTGCTGATACCTCAGAACCTGCTTGTGTAAATCTAAAGATATTATCGATAAAGAATAGGATATCTTTCCCTCCTTCGTTGTCATCTCCAGAACCGTCTCTGTAATATTCTGCCAAAGTCAATCCAGAAAGTGCAACTCTTGCTCTTGCTCCTGGAGGCTCGTTCATTTGTCCAAAAACGAATGTCGCTTTTGATTCTTTCATTTCTTCTTTGTCAACTAAAGACAAATCCCATCCTCCATTTTCCATAGATTCCATGAATTTCTCTCCGTATTTGATAATACCAGACTCAAGCATCTCTCTCATCAAATCGTTTCCTTCTCTTGTTCTTTCTCCAACTCCTGCAAATACAGATAATCCTCCGTGTCCTTTTGCAATGTTGTTAATCAACTCCTGAATAAGTACTGTTTTCCCTACTCCTGCTCCTCCAAACAATCCAATTTTACCTCCTTTTGAGTAAGGCTCAATCAAATCAATTACTTTAATTCCTGTAAACAAAACCTCTGAAGAAGTGGATAAGTCTTCAAATCTTGGTGGTTTTGCGTGAATTGGCTTTTTGTTTTCTTGAGTAGTTTCACCTAATCCATCAATTGCATCTCCAATTACATTAAACAACCTTCCTTTGATTTGATCTCCAGTAGGCATACTGATTGGATTACCCAATGCAGTAACTTCAAGTCCTCTTCTAAGACCTTCAGTTGCATCCATTGCAATTGTTCTTACTGTATCTTCTCCAGTGTGTTGTTGAACTTCTAGTACAACGACTTCACCATTTGCTTTTGTTACTGATAGTGCATCAAGTATTTTTGGTAGCGATTGTTGATCACTGAAAGTAACATCAACTACTGGTCCAATTACTTGAGAAATTTTTCCTTTTACAGACATATTATTTGAGTTAGGTTAAATTGAAAATTCAAATTTGATACAAAATTACTTTTTTTAAGACAATAACCAATAGATTTAAAGAAAAAAAATACCTTTGAAGGAGTAAATCAATTTGACTTGAAAATATACCGAAACATTACCGATTTTAATCCTACCAAAAAAGTGTTCCTCACTGTGGGTACATTTGATGGAATTCACTTTGGTCATCAAAAACTAATTGAATCTCTGAACAAGAAAGCACACGCTGCTGGAGGAGAATCTGTTATGCTTACTTTTGCTCCTCACCCTAGGCTCGTTTTATTCCCTGAAAACAACAGTTTGAAATTGATAAATACGCTAGAGGAAAAAATAGAAAGGTTAGAAAAATCGGGTATTGATCACCTTATTATTTATCCATTTACCAAAGAATTTTCTAGAATTTCGGCTATCGAATACGTCAGAGATTTTTTGGTAAAAGAACTCAAAGTATCTACGCTAATCATTGGATACGACCACCAGTTTGGCCGAAACCGTGAAGGAAACTTCAACTACCTGAAAGAACTGAGTGATTTGTATCAATTTGAGGTGGAAGAAATTTCGGCCCAGGACATCAATGAGATAAATGTAAGTTCTACCAAAATAAGAAACGCCATTTTGATAGGTAACATTTATTTGGCAAACGAGTATTTGGGTTATTCCTTCTCACTCACTGGCGAGGTAATAGAAGGTAAGAGAATTGGTCACACAATTGGATTTCCTACGGCAAACTTATACATTGAAGATGCGCAAAAAATAATTCCAATGAATGGAGCTTATGCGGCTTGGGCAAAAGTAGGCGAATCGTGGTACAAAGCAATGCTAAATATTGGTACAAATCCTACTGTAAACTCCATGGACAATGTATCGGTAGAAGTACATTTGTTGAATTTTTCAGAAGATATTTACGGACGAGAAATTACACTCAAATTTGTAAAAAGACTAAGGTCTGAGGTGAAATTTGAGGGGTTGGATCAATTAAAAAACCAATTGCGATTGGATAAAAGTCAGGCAGAAAAAATCTTAGAAATTTCTCTCTAGGATTCGAATACTTCTAAAATTACATCTTTGTATAGGTGTCCGAATTGTGCCAAACACCATATTTTCAAAACCAAAGCATCTTTTGGCTTCAGCCATTTTCTGGCTTTTTGCAATTCTTTTTTAAATAAATACTTGTCGAAACTTATTTTACTCAGTACGGTTTTACAAAATTCTAACATGATTTTATTCTTTTAATTACGCTAAAATTTACGTCAAAAAAAGCAGATTATTGTTGAGTGATTGTAGTATTTATCAAATTTTAACATCTCTAAAAACTAAGTGAATTAGCTCATTTTTGCTAATCCCGATTTTAATCGTGCCAAAGTCTCATCTTTCCCTAAAATAGAGGCTATCTGAAACATAGATGGCCCCATCCCCTTTCCGGTAACAAGAACTCGGAAATTTGGCAAAACTGCCCCCATTCCCAATTCATTCTCCGAAAGATAAGACTTGAAAGCAATTTCCACATTCTCGGTAGAGAAATCCTCTATTCCCTCAAATTTTTGAATCATTGCTTCAATAATTGCAGGCGTTCCTTCTTTCCATTTTTTATTGATGGTTTTCTCATCAAATTCCGTTGGTGGCTGAAAATAAAAATCATCTTCGGTCATGTCTGCTACAAAAACAGCTCTCTCTTTTAATAACTCAGAAACCTTCACCAAATACTCGTCTTCTACCTCAAAACTCAACAAAGGCTTCAGCAAAGAAGCTAGTTCCTCGTTAGATTTCATTCTCAAGAATTGTTCGTTGTACCATTTCGTTTTTACTGGGTCAAATTTCGCTCCAGACTTCCCTACTCTTTCCAAAGAAAAAGCCTGAACCAATTCTTCCAAACTAAATATCTCTTGTTCCGTTCCAGGATTCCACCCAAGAAAAGCCAACATATTTACAAAGGCTTCTTTGAAATACCCATCCTCTCTATACCCAGCAGAAATTTCTTCGCTTGCGGGATCTTTCCACTCTAATGGAAACACAGGAAATCCTCCTTTCACTCCATCTCTCTTGCTCAGTTTTCCTTTCCCGTCTGGTTTCAAAATCAATGGCAAGTGAGCAAATTTTGGCATAGAATCTTCCCATCCTAAATATTTATATAAAAGCACATGCAACGGAGCACTTGGCAACCATTCTTCTCCACGAATTACGTGGGTAATCTTCATCAAATAATCATCCACAATATTAGCCAAATGATACGTTGGTAATCCATCAGATTTGTACAATACCTTATCATCCATGTTGGCAGTATTTACAACTACCCAACCTCTAATTTCATCATGAAAACGCACTTCTTCATTCCTTGGAAGCTTCATTCTGATTACATAAGATTCTCCACTCTCAATCCTCTGCGAAACTTCATCGGCCGAAAGACTTGTAGAGTTTTTAAGGTATTGCCTTGTGATTGCGTCATAAGCAAAAGTTTTTCCTTCCTTCTGACTTCTTTCTCTCGCTTCTGTTAGTTCTTCAGATGTATCAAAAGCGTAATAAGCTTTGTCGTTTTCTAACAAGAAATCTGCATATTGTTTGTACAAATGCATTCTTTCGCTCTGCTTGTAAGGACCATATTCTCCTCCTACTCCTTGTCCTTCATTGTGAGGAATTCCTGCCCATTTCAAAGATTCTATGACATATTCCTCTGCTCCTTCCACAAATCTTTTTTGATCTGTATCTTCAATTCGAAGAATAAAATCTCCTCCGTGTTTTTTGGCAAATAAATAATTGAACAAAGCTGTTCTCACTCCTCCAATATGAAGAGGCCCTGTTGGGCTTGGTGCAAATCTTACTCTTACTTTTTCTGACATATTTTTTTAGAATTTTAGAATCTAGAATTATAGTTATGTTACCTCCGCTAATATTCTTGAATCTTTTATCTTGTTTCTTTCTTTTTATTTTACTCTGCTCATTTTCATAGCTTTCAACATCCAAGTTGGAAGACTTTTTTCTGGATTTCTTTTCTTAAGATTGATGTACCAACCAATTTTTTTCATCAATGGCACTTTGTGCGTTTCCACAAACTCAATCAAGGCTCCGTCTGGATCTTCAATGTAACTGAATCTTCCCGCAGCTTCTCCCATATCAAAAGAATTATCGCTATCTACTGTGAAAGGAAATCCTGCCTTCTCACAATCTTTTTTGAGTAATTCCATTCTTTGCACATCAAAGCACAAGTGAATGAACCCCCAGTCTCCCCAAAATCTGTTCTCAAATATTTTTCTTGGGCTTCCTTCTATTTCTTGAACCAATTCAATGGTTGTTGGCCCCAGTAATTTTGCAAATGCTCCTACTTTTGGTTTGCTGTGTGACAACTGCACTCTTCTGAAAGTTTTTCCTCCAGAAGGCAACCCTTTGAAACAAGTAAACTCTGCTGTTTCATCAAAATCAATTGTGTCGTAACCCAAAACATCTCTGTAAAGCTTGAGTGATTTCTCTATATCCGAAACACCTAAAATTGCTCCTGCAACCCCACCAGTTTTTGCTGGATGTTTGGTGTCTACAAAAAATCCCTTTCCTTCTACGATATTAAAAATATTACCGTTAGGATCTTTTACAAAAAAATTCTCTTCTCCTTTTGGGTTTGTTGTTATATCTCCCAATATTTCAACTCCTTTTTTAGTCAAAAAATTAAAAGTTGCTTTCACATCTTTCGATTTTATTTTGCAGCTATAAATACCCAAATCACCCAGTTGTATTTCAAAATCGGCCTCCTCGGTATTTCTACTAGTGTATTGCCATATTTCAAATCCTCCACCACTTTCCATGCTCAATGCCAAAGTTGCGGTTCTACTCTGAACTTTATCACCTGTATAATCGGTCATTAATGGAGCTTCAGCCGCTTCTTCAAAAACTTTGATATCTATACCGAACATTTCTCTGTACCAAGCAAATATTTTTTCCACATCAGGAACACCTATTCCCATTTGTTGAATTCCACTGATAATTTTTTCCATAGTGCTTTGAATTTGGTTGCAAAGATAGTGTTTTGGTATTGAATATTGAAACCAAAACACTATCCAATAAAAAACCTGGCAGGTTTTGAAACCTGCCAGGTTTGGCATAACTATTTATAATTTAATTAAAATGGCAAATCATCTCCTTCAAAGTCGCTACCAGAATCAAATGGAGATTCTGATGACGGAAGTGGAGCAGCATTGTCTGGCACTACATTAGCATTTGGAGCTGCAGCAGCCGATCCTTTGTCTATTTTCCAGGCATTTAGGTTTACAAAATATTTTCCGTTGTATTCGTTTCCTCTTAAGTTAAAGTGAACAGTTACATCATCATTTACATTGAAATTATTCAACATATCGCATTTCTCTTTGTACACCTCAAATTTTATATCTTGTGGGTATTGTTCTGCGGTTGTTACCACTATTTCTCTCTTTTCAAAACCACTTCCAAACGTTTGTTTGTCAAATATCACTTTTACTTTTCCTGCTAATTCCATTTCTTATTTTTTATATTTTTAAAGTTTACAAAGGTATTAAAAAAATGAGATTATTCTATTCATTAAAAGCCAAAAGCGTCATCCAAGCTTCTTTCAATTTATCCTCTTTCAATTCTTGCTTGGCTCTCTTGTGAAGTTCTTGTTCTAGTTTTTCTTGTTCGTCTTCCAATTCAACAAACAACTCACTTAATTCAATCAACTTATGATCATTCACATCTGTTTCGTTGGGAAACTCTTCTATTCCTCCCAATTTCCCCAAATCATTTCCTGATAAAACAGAACTGTTTCTAATGTCTTCTGGAATGGCATCGTAGCCAATTCCAATTGTCATTATTGGTTTTTTAATCTCAAACATTGATTCGGCATTTGCTCTGCAATACCAGTTTCCTCCCATTCGGGAAACTAAATCTATTTTGTGTTGATCGATTGTGCCATTTTCATCCAAAATAGCTTCGTCAATATGGATTTTGGTCACTTCACAAATCACCAAATTACCAGCTCCACCTTCTGTCCCTAGCTCCACTACTTCGTTTACTTTACACTCAAATTGTACCGGAGATTCTTTTACTCTAAACGGCCTTATTGTTTCTGAGGCGATAGGAGTTAATCCAGATTTTACAAACTCATCTACGTCTGAATCAAAAGGTGAACTAGACAAAGACATTTGCTCTACAATGCTGTGATTCACAATATTAATTACAACTTCTGCCACTTCTTTTACATTGTCAAATGTGTTTTTTGTTGTATTCGTTCTTCCACTTCGGGCAGGTGAAAACACCATTATTGGCGGATTGGCACTGAACACATTAAAAAAACTAAATGGCGCTAAATTTCTATTTCCATCTTTATCTATAGTACTTGCAAATGCTATTGGGCGTGGACCAACCGCACCTAACAAATAATGATGTAACTTGGGTACTGGAATTTCTGAAGGAGTTATTGTAAGCATGTTTGAATTTTGTTTTTACGAAGATAAGAAGGAAAGAGAACAATTGATAAAAATACAAGTAAGATAATTTACACACCCCTTAATCCCCTCTCAAGAGGGGAAATTTGTTACTTTAGCAAAACAATGAGCCAAACCATTCACGACATATTGAAACAATACTGGGGTTATGATTCTTTTCGGGATTCACAGGAGGAAATCATCAATTCGGTATTGGATGAAAATGATACGCTTGCTTTACTTCCTACTGGTGGAGGAAAATCTATTTGTTATCAAGTTCCTGCTTTGGTAAATAATGGGATTTGTATTGTGGTTTCTCCGCTTATTGCGCTTATGAAGGACCAGGTAGAAAATCTTAAAAAAAGAGGAATAAAAGCTTTGGCTATTTTTTCGGGAATGAACAAACGAGAGATCGACATCGCACTAGACAATTGTGTGTATGGCGACTATAAATTTTTATACGTTTCTCCCGAACGACTTCAAACTGAAATTTTTAGGGTGAGAGCTTCAAAAATGAAAGTAAACTTGGTTGCGGTAGACGAATCGCATTGCATATCGCAATGGGGTCATGATTTTAGACCTGCTTATCAAAAAATAAAAGAACTAAGAGATATTGTAGGTAATTCTGTCCCATTTTTGGCTGTAACCGCAACTGCCAATTCAAGGGTAATAAAAGATATTGCAAGTCAGCTTTCGATTGAAAAGGAACACATCATTAAACAGAGTTTTGCAAGAGAAAATCTTGGTTATTTAGTTTTAAAAGAAGAAAATAAGGATCAGAAATTAATTCAGATTATCAAAAAAACGAATAACTGCGGTATTGTGTATGTGAATACTCGCAGAAAAACGAAAGAAGTTTCTCAGCTACTTCAAAGAAATGGCATAACCGCAGATTTTTATCACGGAGGGCTAGCTCAGGACGAGCGTGACAAAAAACAAAACGACTGGATAAATAATCGCACACAGATTATTGTGGCTACCAACGCTTTTGGGATGGGAATAGACAAGCCAGATGTACGAGTTGTGGTTCACATGGAGCCGCCTGCCTCGCCCGAAGCATATTTTCAAGAAGCAGGAAGAGGTGGCAGAGATGGAAAAAAATCGTACGCAGTATTGCTGTACAAGCCAAGCGACAAAATTACTCTCGAACGATTTCACGAGTTGGAATTCCCCGAAAAAACACAAATTAAAAAAGTTTACAACGCTCTTGGAAATTATTTTAAGTTGGCGATTGGAGGCGGTGAAAACTCAAATTATGAATTTGACATCGTTGATTTTTCATCAAAATTTAATTTTGAAGTAATCACGGCTCACCACTGTCTTTCCATACTTAGTTTGGCTGGTTACATTCATTTATCCGAAGCCATAACTCGACCCAA
>Ga0233438_10000642_pt1 | contig 42958 bp, 28 predicted proteins | sample SI_123_September_FD_182720 | JGI IMG/M metagenome (GOLD analysis project Ga0233438, IMG submission 182720) | Seawater microbial communities from Saanich Inlet, British Columbia, Canada - SI_123_September2016_10_MG | ecosystem: Environmental > Aquatic > Marine > Inlet | place: Canada: British...
TAATTTGCAGCCCATTGCGCAGCTACAGCTACAGACATCGCAGCGCTACGTATTTTATTTGGAAACATTTTTGAAAGCAATACCCCAAACAACATGCTGGCATGCTTAATACGTTTTTTGAATTTCATTAATTATTCTATTCACAGACAGTGAAGCACTAATTTAGTTTTGTTCGTTTCGTAGATTTTGTTCCCATGTCCATGAAGATCTAATCATATCCTCAAGTTCTCTTTCTGCAGACCAACCTAATTTTTCTTTAGCTAAATATGTTGAAGCATACAATTGTGGAACATCTCCAGCTCTTCTTTTTGTGATTTCGTAGTTAAGCTTTGTGTCTGTAACAGACTCAAATGTATTAATGACATCTAAAACAGAATACCCGAGACCCGTACCTAAATTAAAAAATTCAAGTGATTGCTCTTGCTCTTTGTTTATTAAGCGGATAATTGCAATAACATGCGCCCTCGCTAAATCAACAACATGGATGTAATCTCTAATCGGAGTGCCATCTTTAGTTGGGTAATCATTCCCGTAAACCATTAGTTTATCTCTTACGCCTGCAGCAGTTTGTGTGATATATGGCATCAGATTATTAGGAACGCCATTTGGAAGCTCACCTATTAGCCCAGACTCGTGGGCTCCAATTGGATTGAAGTATCTAAGAGAAATTGCAGAAAAATGAGTATTAGATTTTGTAAAATCATCTAAAATTTCTTCGGCAATTTTTTTGGTATTCCCATAAGACGAAAATGGACGCTTTGTTTCGTTTTCCTCGGTAATTGGAAGGGTTTCTGGAGTGCCATAAACCGTAGCTGATGAGGAAAATATAAAGTTATTAATTCCGTGTTCGCTTTGAGATTGTAGTATATTTAATAAGGAATAAAAATTGTTCGTGTAATACATTAATGGTTTCTGAACAGATTCTCCAACCGCTTTATGTGCAGCGAAATGGATAACTCCAGAAGCCTCTTTGTGTGCTTCAATAGCGCGAGAGGTTGCTACAGGATCTTTTAAATCTACTTTTACAAAAGTTGGAGTTACGCCTGTAATCTTGTGTATTCGCGAAATGGTTTTCTCAGTTGAATTCGATAAGTCATCAAAAATCACAACTTCAAAATCATTTTCTATAAGTTCAATTGCTGTATGTGACCCAATATAACCACAGCCACCTGTTACAATAATTTTAGTTTTCATGATAAATTTTTTACCTTAAATATTAGGAGTGCTAAGGTAAAATATTTAATTGAAAAACCAACTAGTACCTACCAGTTTGTTTAATTAAAATTTTAATCTATATTTGTGAGGTGAAAATTATTAAAATTACAGAAAATTCAGGCATACCTAAGTATAAACAAATTGTAGGTTCAATTGAAGATGCAATTGTTAAAAGGATGCTTAAAAAAGGGGATAAATTACCGTCTTTAAATAGTATAAAGCATCAACACGCTCTTTCAAGAGACACGGTGCTTACTGCATTTAATGAACTGAAAACACGTGGAATTGTTCAATCTATTGTTGGTAAAGGTTATTATGTTATCAGTGAAGATATTGCCGTAAGTCAGAAAATATTTTTATTATTTGATGAGTTTAATTCTTTTAAAGAAGACTTATATAACTCTTTTTTAGCTGGTTTAGGGGCATCTGTACAAGTAGATATATTTTTTCATCATTTTAATCTAGAGGTCTTTAATAAGCTAATAAATGACAATGTCGGAGATTATAGTTATTATGTAATTATGCCTGCTAACCTCAAAGGAGCAGAAACTGTTATCAAAAGACTACCAAATGATAAGGTATATATTTTAGACCAGATGTCTTCAGAATTAATGGAGTATCCTTCTATTTATCAGAACTTTAAGAAGGATATTTATGAAGGTTTATTAGCAGGACATAAGCAAATAAAAAACTATAAAAAAGCAATTCTTCTTTATGACAAGGAGCGTCAACCGCTAGGAATCTTAGAGGGTTTTAATTTGTTTTGTAACAATTATGCTATTCAAAATGAAGTTATTGAAACGCTGAGCAATAGAGTGCTTTCAAAAGGCGAATTATATATACTTTTAGATGATAAAAATCTAATTCGAATTATTAAGCGCACCAAAGAACAGAACTTTAAACTCGTAAAAGATCTTGGTATTATTTCCTATAATGACACCCTTTTAAAAGAGGTGGTTGAAGGCGGAGTCACAACAATATCTACAGATTTCACCATTATGGGAGAACGATTAGCGAAAATGATTTTAAATAAAGAATTTGCGCAAGTTGAAAACCCAAACAGTCTAATTATTAGAAAATCACTCTAACGGTTTGTATAAAATAACAGAAATAGTCGCAGCAGAATTAAACTATTTGGAACTAGAGAGTCCTGACGGACAGTCTAAAGCGAAAATTTGTTTAAATCAAGGCGGAAGTTTAAGTAAATTTGTGTTTGAAACTATTCAGATTCTTGCAGATTATAACAGTGCTTGCTATCTAGATACCTATGCGTCTTCAATTCTGTTTCCATTTGCCAATAGAATCAAGAATGGTGAATACACGTTTAATAATTTAAAATATAAATTCCAATGTAACGAAATTGACAAAAACAATGCGTTACATGGCTTCGTTTATAACAAACCATTTGATGTGATAGATAGAGTTACTACTCAAGAGTATGCATCCGTCACTTTGTGCTATAAAGATGAAGGGAAGACGGAAGGGTTTCCTTTTAAATTCAGTATAGAATTAACGTACCAACTAAATAAAAACGGACTTATTTTATCAATTAAAGCATTAAATAATGATAAGAACCCCTTTCCTTTTAGCATAGGATGGCATCCCTATTTTTACAGTAAAAATTTAGATAATAGTGCTCTAAATTTTAAAAGTGACACTAAATACGTGTATGATAATCAACAAATTATTTCAAGTACAACGGAATTAGATATTGAAATGCCTTTTCAGCTAAAAGGCGTAAAATTAGACACCGGTTATCCACTAAAAACAAATGAAATTCAGTTCTCGACACCAAAATACAATATGAATTTAAGATCCACGTCAAAAGAAAACTTCTTACAGCTTTACACTCCGGACAGACAAAATATTGTTGCAATTGAGCCAATGACTGGTGCGACAGATAATTTTAATAATAAAATCGGTTTACAAACACTACAGCCAAATGAAACTTACCATGTAAAATGGTCCATAGCGATTGAACCTTGCAATACTCATACAAACCAACTAATTAATTAATTATGCAATTTTTAACATTTATTACACTTACCGCCTTAGTGGCCGTGATATCATACTTTAAAACTAGAAAAACTGAAGAGGCTTCGTCAGATGGTTATTTCTTAGGAGGCCGTAGCTTAACCGCAGGAGTTATTGCAGGTTCATTATTACTTACAAATTTATCCACAGAGCAAATTGTTGGGTTAAACGGTTCTGCATACCAGAATGGATTATCGGTGATGGTATGGGAAACCCTAGCAGCTCTCGCCATGGTTGTTACTGCCATGTTTTTATTGCCCAAATATTTAAAAGGGGGGTTAACAACAGTTCCAGGGTTTTTAGCAAAACGTTTTGATGTAACTACAAAAACACTAACCTCAGTTTTATTTTTAACGGGCTACGTTGTTGTATTACTCCCTGTGATTTTATATTCTGGCTCTTTAGCTATTAGCGGTATGTTTGATATCCCAGAGCTATTGGGGGTTACCCACACACAATCGATTTGGATTTGTGTTTGGGGAATCGGAATTATTGGATCCGTTTATGCTGTTTTTGGAGGGTTGAAAGCTGTTGCCGTTTCAGATTCTATCAATGCGATTGGCTTATTAATAGGAGGGATTTTAATTCCAATATTTGGATTGATGCTTATTGGTGACGGTAGTATTTTGGAAGGACTTTCAACCTTAACAACTGAAAATCCAGATAAGTTTAAATCCATGGGTGGGCCAACAGATCCGGTTCCTTTTTATACCATTTTTACTGGGATGATGTTAGTGCAGCTATTTTATTGGGGAACGAACCAACAGATTATCCAAAGAGCACTTGGCGCAAAGGATTTAAAGGAAGGCCAAAAAGGATTATTACTGGCTTCATTTATAAAAATCCTTGGGCCAATAATTGTTGTACTTCCAGGTATAATTGCATACCATTTATTTCAAGGAAATTTACAGTCTGCAGATAGCGCATACCCAATGCTGGTCAAAGAAGTGCTCCCTGAAAGTTTGGTTGGTTTTTTTGCAGCTGTATTATTTGGAGCGATTCTTAGTTCATTTAATAGTGTTTTAAATAGCGCTGTTACTTTATTTGGAATTGATGTTTACAAACAACACATCAACAAAGATGCTGAAGAAAAAACAGTGGTAAAATATGGTAAAGCATTTGGAGTTATTTTAGCAATTGTTTCTATGTTTATTGCTCCTCTTATTGCAAATGCAGGTAGTTTATTTGCATATCTACAAGAAATTAATGGGATTTATAGCATTCCTATTTTAACCATTATCGTTGTGGGGTATTTAACCAAGCGTGTGCCTGCCATTGCAGCTAAAGTTGGATTGCTTTCAGGGTGTTTATTATATATTCATAGTCAATTTATTCTTCAGCCCTATTTTATTGATAAAGCACTTGCAAATGCAGCAGCTGTTGGGATCACGGATCAAACTGCTCTAGCGCTAATAAAGGCTCAAGCATACCCTCACTTTCTAGATGTTATGGCAATTCTATTTGTACTTAATATTATAATCATGTTAGTGATAGGTAAGCTAAAACCAATGAAAGAACCTTTTGTACAAGAATACACAAAACAAGTAGATATTACTCCATGGAAATACACCAAACAAGCAGGTATTGCTATCTGTGTTATTGTAATTGGTGTTTACATTTATTTCGCATAATTACTATGAATAAAAAATTAGTTAAAAAAGTAAAAAGGAGTTTTGAAGTTCAATTTAAAACGAAACCTCTTATTGTATTTTCACCTGGTAGAATTAATCTTATTGGAGAGCATACAGATTATAATGATGGTTTTTCATTTCCAGCAGCCATAAACAAGGGCATAACCCTTGCCATAAGTAAGAGTGCTTTAAATGTAAGTAGAGTTTATGCAATAAATAAGGAAGAGCTCTACGAATTTACTACAGAGAACATCAAGCCCTTACTAGACGGTGGATGGAAAAATTATATTCTTGGTGTTGTTGCAGAATTACAAAATCTTGGAAAAAAACTGGGTAATTTTAATAGTGTTTTCGCAGGAAATATTCCCGGAGGTGCTGGCATGTCTTCTTCTGCGGCCTTAGAAAATAGTTTTGTGTATGGGCTTAATGACTTGTTTGAGTTGGGCTTAACAAAAAATGAAATGATTTTAGTCTCTCAAAAAGCAGAGCATAATTTTGCAAGGGTAAAGTGTGGCATTATGGATCAGTATGCGAGCATGTTCGGAGTTAAAAAAAGTGCCCTTCTTTTGGATTGTAGAACAATTGAATCTAAGCCTTATAAAATAGATTTCAAAGAGTATAAACTAATGCTTATTAATACCAATGTAAAGCACGATCTATCTGAAAGTGCCTACAATGATAGACGAGAAGTGTGTGAAAAAATCTCCAGCCTATTGCAAATTTCTGCTTTAAGAGATGCATCTAAAGAAGATTTAGATGAGCTAATAGGAAAAATATCTGATGAAGAGTATCAAAAAGCGCTTTATATAATTAATGAAAATAATCGTGTAAAACAATTTTCAGAAGCCATTAATAAGGATGACATCGCTGCTTTAGGCGATTTATTGTATCAGTCGCATGAAGGCTTAAGTAACAAGTATAAAGTAAGTTGCGAAGAATTGGATTTTCTTGTTGACAGTGCCAAAGAGTGCCCAAATGTTCTTGGTGCTCGAATGATGGGAGGAGGTTTTGGTGGTTGCACCATAAATCTGGTTAAGAAACACGAATTTAAAGTGTTTAAAAAAGATATTGCCAGAAAATTTAGAAATAAATTTAAAAAAGAGTGTTCTGTGTATAGTGTTAAACTTTCTGAAGGTACACATTTAGTAAAATAATAAAAGTAAAGTCAACATGAAAAATAAAAATTTACAAGATTATTCTCATAAAAGATTTAATATTTTAACTGGAGAATGGATTTTAGTTTCTCCTCACAGAGCTAAAAGACCTTGGCAAGGTCAGAACGAAGAAATTTCAACAAAAAAAAGACCTTCTTATGATGATGGTTGTTATTTATGTCCAACAAATAAAAGAATTAATGGAGAAGTAAACCCAGATTATAAAGATGTATTTGTTTTTACAAATGATTTTGCTGCGCTTCAAAAAGACTCTCCCTCATTTACTGTTGATGACGGCTTATTAAAAGCACAAAGCGAAACAGGTATTTGTAAAGTAATTTGTTTTAGTCCAGATCATTCTAAAAGTTTAGCTGATATGGCAATAGGTGATATTAAAAAAGTAGTACATACTTGGCAAAAAGAGTATACTTCTTTAGGTAAAAATGAAGCTATTAATTATGTTCAAATATTTGAAAATAAAGGTGCAGTAATGGGCTGTAGCAATCCGCATCCTCATGGTCAAATCTGGAGCCAATCTTCGTTACCAAATGAAGTTGATAAAAAAGACAAACAACAACTAAAATATTATCAATTAAAAAACAGTAGTTTATTAGGAGATTATATAAAACAAGAACAAGATTCAAATGAAAGAATTATTTTTGAAAATGTTGATTTTGTGGTATTAACTCCTTTTTGGGCAATATGGCCTTTTGAAGTAATGATAGCTCCAAAAAAGACCCAAAAAAATATTATAGAAATGTCTGACAAGGAAACTTTAAATTTTGCAGAAGCTATTTCTGTGATTACAAAAGCATACGATAAATTGTTTCAGACTACTTTCCCATATTCAAGTGGAATACATCAAGCACCAACTGATGGTAAAGAGAACAAACATTGGCATTGGCACATGAGTTTTTATCCGCCTCTATTAAGAAGTGCTACCGTTAAGAAGTTTATGGTTGGATATGAAATGTTTGGCTCTCCACAAAGAGATATTACAGCAGAAATTGCGGCTACAAAGTTAAGAGATTTAGTAATATAACCTTTTTCTTTTATCAAAAAACAACCTTAAAAAAGATGCATAAATAGTACTATTTTTGAATGAAAATAAAAATGAATTCAAAACATGTTTTGGCAAAATTAAGTAATTTTTAGAGACTGGGAGACAACTCTAAGAGTATTGCATGTTTGACGCCTATGCTATGGTCAAAATTCTGAAAAATTTTATTCTAAAATACGTATACAATTAATACCATCACGGAAAAAGTTTCTCGATCATTCACCCATTTTAGAAAAGCAGCAGGTATCGAAACTCCATTTACTCTAAAACATCTGAGAAAAACATACCTAACTTGGGTATTTCATACCATGGGGAGTGACACCAAATTATTGTCATCTCACACTTCAATGAAGGTATTAGAAAACCACTACATCAATCCACTTTTATTAAACGTGGAAGAAGAGAAACTAATGAAGGTTAAAGTCTTTGGATAGTCGTATTTTATCTAACACAAGAGTCTAACACGTATAACACAAATAGGGTTATATATTTGTAACTGTTTGAAAATGAAACGAAAAAATATGTGAATTTAGGTGGTGTGGAGTGTTATGAGAAGTTACAGCACTATTTTAATGGTTGAATTTCATTATTTTTCAATTTCCATCTTGAACTATAGATGCCATAAAATATAATATATACATAGCAAATCAATGGAACAATAAATGATGTTTGTAAGCCTAGAATATCAGCTATAACACCCTGAATTAGAGGAATTAATGCAGCACCTAAAATTGCCATTATCAATAAAGATGACCCCTGACTTGTATATTTCCCTAACCCATCAATGGCAATGGTGAAAATATTTGACCACATGATGGAGTTAAAAATTCCAACACCAATAAGAGCCCACATAGCAAGACTGCCAGATGAAAATATTGCTAAAGCTACTAAAAATACACACATCGTTGCAAACAACCCTAATGTTCTTCCAGAGATACCTTTTCCGATAATAAATGCTATAAAATTAAGTCCTATTATCAAAACATAAGGCAGTACGGTTTGAAATTCCATTCCAGTAATGAAGAAAATCAAAGCGAAGGAAAGAACCGATAAAACGATCATTAAAGTATACTTTTTAGTTTTTTTCATAGCACTTAATGATAGTGCTCCTGAGAATCTACCAATCATCGTTCCACCCCAATAGTAAGCTAGAAAGTTTTTTGCTAATATTTCTTCTAAACCCATAATATTGTGAAGTCCTATAAAGTTTATTAGAAAGCTTCCTATAGTAACTTCACCACCAACATACATAAAAATAGCTATGGTTCCATAGGAAAGATTTTTAAATTTTAAGGCACCTGTCCCTTTTACCACTTCATCTTCATTTACAAACTTTGGAAGTTTTAAAAACTTAAAAACAACAGCTCCGAGAAAGAAAATCATTCCAAAAATAATATAAGGAATTTTTACAGCTTCACCTCCAGATGAACCACTAGAAAAGAAATATTCATATATTAAATAGCCTCCCAAAATAGGGGCAATGGTAGTTCCCAATGAATTAAAAGCTTGAGACATATTTAAACGTGAAGAAGCTGTTTCTGGACTCCCTAAAATTGCCACATACGGATTTGCTGCGATTTGTAGCATCGTAAAACCAAGACCTAAGACAAAAAGTGCTCCTAAGAAAAAACCATATATTTTAAACTGAGCAGCTGGAAAAAACATCAGACACCCTATACCAGAAACAACCAGTCCTATAATGATTCCGTTTTTATACCCAACTTTGTTGATAGGATCTCCAATTCTTAAAGACAATAAATAATAGATTAGAGAACCTATGAAATAAGCACCAAAAAAACAAAACTGAATAAGCATCGCCTGCCAATATTTTAGAACGAAAATTTCTTTTAAGTAAGGTATTAGAATATCATTCATACAGGTTAAAAAACCCCACATAAAAAATAAAGTAGTTAAAATGATAAGGCTTGAAGTGTAATCCTTTTTTACTTCCATGTTACTTTCTTTTAAGTTTATTAATTTATTAGTTTAATATTATTAATCTTTTGTCCAATACTCAAGAGCATTCATCGCCTTATACCAGCCCTGAATGTCTTTCTTAATTTTTTTTCTTTCTGAAATAGGATTAAAACGTTGGTTCGTTTGCCAGATATTCTGAATTTCCTAAGGATTTTCCCAATAGCTAATCGCTAATCCTGATAAAAATGCAGCACCCATAGCACTAGTTTCTATTACTTTAGGACGAACTGTTACTGTATTTAACACATCTGACTGAAATTGCATCAACATATTATTTACTGAAACTCCACCATCAACACGTAATTCCTTGATAGATATCCCCGAATCTGCTTCCATTGCATTTAAAACATCCACAGTTTGATAAGCCAATTACATTGATTGAATCTGAAATGGCTTACGCTTTTAATCCTCCAAAGACTGCATATATAGATCCGATAAATATTAGTAGTTATATGTGATTTTTTATGATTGTTAGTTATATCTCAGGAATTATACTAAAGCTAAATTTATATTCTTTATCAGCGTAGTATAAATATTTCTTGTGCGGTTTCGCTCCCCAGCTATTATCTCCTCCTACACCCATCATTTTATGGTCAATATGTAGTTCTACAAAATCACTTTCCCCAATATCCAATGGAGTTATCATAAGCTTTTTTTCACCTGGATCAAACGAAGAAACTGGATAATGTAAAGCATTAAACTCAAGCATTTTATCTTTGGCAGTAATTTTGGCACCGAGGCCTGTATGATTATATAAACCCAACCAGCGAACATCTGACTTATGTCCATTCTCTTGAGGACGGCCATAAGCAAAATATTGATCTTTTACTTTTGATTTGTAAATACCCACAAAGGCTGCTGTGTTTCTGTCTACATAATTTTCCCATGGACCTCTCCCGTAATATTCCAAATTTTCAAATTCTTTTGCCATTCTCATTACTAATCCAATACGAGGAATCTCAGGAAGCTTAATCCTATTGGCCTTAAAACTGTAAGCTACATCAATTTTTCCATTGCCATCAACCAGATATTCTACATTAATAAAACCTTCTACAACTGGCAAAGCAAGTTGTGTATTAATTTTAACCTTAGAATCTGAAATATGAGTTTTTTTAATTGATATAAGTTTTGCCGATGCTCCTGCTTCTTTCCATATTTTGCATCGATCTGGCATATTATTTCCAAAATCGTTATCGGTAGGTGCTCTCCAGAAATCAGGAATCAATGGACTAACAATTAATTCATAACCATTTATAACGTATGAGTATAAAGCCCCATTCAATTTTGAAAACTCAATTTTGAAATCATCACCCTTTATTTTTATGGTATTATTATCCTCATTTAATATCAATTTCTTTCTCTCTAAACTTTTATCAGAAACATAAAACTGAGTGTCTGATATTTTAAATTGTTCATTTGCTACAACATACCCTATAGGAATTAATGAGTTGAAATCTGTATTAATGGCAGATAGATTAAGAAAATATTCCGTTCTCTCTCTTAATTCTCCATAATCAATCGTGAATGCTTTTTCTTCCTGGGGAGCAATGGTAAAACTCTGTAATTTCCCTGATTTTACAATTTTACCATCAGCCACCAAATCCCATTTAAAAATTACATCAGATAAATCGGTGAAAAACTTTCTATTTTTAATAATTATTTCACCCCTTCTAACATCATCGTCCTTAAACTCAATGTTCTGATAAACTTTTTTTACTTCATACAAGCCTGGATGGGGGTTACGATCTGCATCAATCAAACCATTTAGACAGAAATTTTCATCATGTGTTTGTCCTTCTGGCTCAAAATGACCACCATAAGCCCAGTATTTTTCACCACCCTTGTAATTCGCTAATCCCTGATCCATCCAATCCCAGATAAAACCGCCCTGAAGTTGGGGGTGTGAATCTACTAGATCCCAATATTCTTTGAAATTGCCAGTACTGTTTCCCATAGCATGGGCATATTCGCACCATATAAAAGGGCGTTCCAAATCTTTTCCTAACCAATTATTCCTAATATCTTCTATCTCTCGGTACATATCTCCATGAATATCGGTATGTCTTTCCTTGACCTCAGTCATCTTTTCTGCTCTCTCGTAATGTACGGGTCTACTACTATCCCTTTTATGCATAGCTTTGTATGCCTCTAAAAAATTAGGACCTGTTCCTGCCTCATTACCCATACTCCATACAATTATTGAAGGATGATTTTTATCGCGCTCCAGCATATTCATACAACGGGCAAGATGAGCTTCTTTCCACTCCGGCTTGTTGGCAAGGGTTTCTGATACTTCATAACCATATCCATGTGATTCCACATTGGCCTCATCATAAACATAAATCCCATACTCATCGCATAGTTCGTAAAACTTAGGGGCATTCGGATAATGAGCCGTTCTAACCGCATTTATATTAAACTGTTTCATTAATTTAATGTCAGCCAGCATAGACTCTTCATTAACTACATGTCCAAAAAATTCATCATGCTCATGGCGATTTACTCCTTTAATCAGAATAGGTTGACCATTCACGAGCAGTTGCCCTCCTTTTATTTCCGTAGTTCTAAATCCTACATTTAAGGAAGTTGCCTCAACAAGTTGTCCTTTAGAATCTTTTAGTAGAATAGCTAATTTATACAAATTAGGCTCTTCAGCTGACCACTTTTTTACCGAGTTAACTTTACCTTTGAAAAGATAATTACCTGTTGAATTTTTGGCAACTGATAATTTACTTAACACCTCATTCAAAATAGTGTTATTTTCGGCATCAAGCAACTTGTACTCAACTAAATAGCTTCTTGCAGAACGCTTATCTCGATTTCGTAATTCTACATCAAGTTCAAAAATTCCATTTTTATAATCTTCATCTAACAAGGCTTTTACAAAAAAATCACGGATATGTACTTTAGGACGCGCGAACAAATATACATCACGCTGAATGCCTGACAGTCTCCAGAAATCCTGATCTTCGAGATAACTTCCATCAGTAAACTGAAAAACCTGAATGGCCAGCTTGTTTTTTCCTTTAAGAAGATAAGGTGTGATATTAAATTCGGCAGGGAGTTTTGAGCCTTGATTATACCCCACTTCTTTCCCATTTATCCAGATATAATAACCTGATTTAACCGAACCAAGCTGGATGTAAACCTCTCTATCATCCCAATTTGACGGAATATTAAACCATGTAACATACGACCCTACAGGACTATAATCATCTGCAATCTTTGGTTGATTTTTTTTAAAAGGGTATTTAATGTTTGTATAATTGGGAAAACCATATCCATATAGCTCCCAATTTCCAGGGACAGGGATCTCATCCCAATTGCTATGATCCTTATCCGTTTTATAAAAGTCAAGTGGTCTTTTTGATGCTTTTTCTACATAGCTAAACTTCCATTTTCCGTTCAAGCACTTAATATATTCACCTTTAGAAATATTATTTTCGATCGCTTTTGTCTGACTTGCAAAAGAATAAAAAGTAGCTCTGGGTCTTTCCCGATTTTTTTGGATAATTTGGGGGTTTTCCCAGTCTTGTGAATATGACTGAAAACACACAATTGTCAATAAAAATAACACTAGTTTTCTCATAGTTTTAAATTTGATTACACTACTAATAATCTCCATACGTGATTAATGTTTAATTAGATTTTATTTATTAATTCAAGGTTATATTGCCGATTATGTAACGAGCTACAGTTCATTATTTATCTTTCCAAACATCCTCTATCTCTTCTAAAGTCTTCCCTTTTGTCTCAGGTACCATTTTCCATACAAATAGTGCAGAAAGAATGCTCATAATTCCATAAAACAAATAAGTTCCTCCACTGCTAAATTCCATCATTGGGGGATATGTAGATGAGATAAAGAAGTTTGCTGCCCATTGCGCTGCTACAGAAAGTGCAATTGCTTGACTTCTAATTTCATTTGGGAAAATTTCTGAAATTAGCACCCAGCAAATTGGTCCCCAACTCATCATAAATGAAGCAGTATAAATTATAATAAATAAAAGTGTTGCTGTACCAATAATATCAAAAAATGCTAATGTTGCAATCGCAATCATTCCAATTGCCATACCAATAGATCCAATAATCAATAATGGCTTTCTTCCCCATTTATCTACCGTCATAATTGCGACAACAGTGAACACAACGTTTACAAGTCCCATTATAATTGTTTGTAACATAGATGCATCTTTTGCTGCTCCCATACTTTCAAAAATACGAGGCGCATAATACAAGGCTACATTAATACCAACAAATTGTTGAAAAACTGAAAGTAAAATACCTACTATAATTACAATTCTACCGTATGATAATAATTTTGCCTTAGAAGTATCGATGGTACCTTTAATTTCAGTAAGAATCTGCTTAGCCTTTTCTTCACCATTAATACGAGAAAGTATTGACAATGCCTTACCATTTTGACGTTGTAGCGCCAAATACCTTGGTGTTTCAGGCATAAAAAACATAAGGAAAGCAAATACAGATGCTGGAATTGCTTCAGACAAAAACATTCTTCTCCACCCTATTTCATTTATCCACTCAATGGTTTGACCATTAGCTATTCCCCAGTTTACAAAATAAACTACCAACATACCAAAAATAATGGAAAACTGGTTTAAACTTACTAGTTTCCCTCTTATTTCAGCAGGTGCAATTTCACCAATATACATTGGACAAACAGCTGAAGCTAATCCTACTCCAATACCTCCTACAACTCGGTAAAAATTAAATACCCACAATAATCCCATTGATGGAACACCTTTTTCAAAAAACAGAAACTCTGGATTTCCAGAACCTAAAGCTGATAAAATGAACAAAATTCCAGCAATAATCAACGCTTTTTTTCTTCCAAAATTTGAAGATACAACTCCTGAAGTAGCTCCACCAATAATACAACCTATTAAGGCTGATGATACGGTTATTCCGTGTATGAAAGAACTTAATCCTAATGGTTCAATTAAAAAAGACTGAACCGATTTTTCTACTCCAGAAATTACAGCAGTATCATAACCAAATAACAAACCACCTAAAGTTGCTACAAGAGTTATTACATATATAAATGATTTATTATAACTCATAATTTTAAATATATTGGTTAACAATATTCTCAAATAATTCTTGCTTACCGCTAGCAGGAGTCAATTCACCATTTTCTTGTGCTATTTTGTATAAATCTTCCAAGGATAACTTACCATCTTCAAAAGCTTTACCTTTTCCAGAATCAAAAGAAGCATAACGATTTGTTCTTAATTTTTCATAAGGAGATGAAGTCATAATTTTATCTGCAATTAGTAAAGCTCTTGCAAATGTATCTGCTCCCCCAATATGTGCATGGAAAACATCTTCTAAATCTGTTGAATTTCTTCTAATTTTAGCATCAAAATTAATACCTCCACCTTGTAAACCACCAGCTTTTAAGAATACCAACATTGCTTCTGTAGTTTCCTGGATATTATTAGGAAATTGATCTGTATCCCATCCATTTTGGTAATCTCCACGGTTTGCATCTATACTACCCAACATACTTGCTTTTGCAGCAACCTCCAATTCGTGTTGGAATGTGTGTTGTGCTAAAGTAGCGTGGTTTACTTCAATATTTATTTTGAAATCTTTGTCTAAACCATATTCTTTTAAAAATCCAATTGCAGTAGCTGAATCAAAATCATACTGATGTTTCATTGGTTCCATTGGTTTTGGTTCAATAAAAAAGTTTCCTTTAAAACCCTTTGAGCGAGCATAATCACGAGCCATTGCTAAAAACCGACCCATATGATCTAACTCTCTCCCCATATCTGTGTTTAATAAAGACATATAACCTTCTCTACCACCCCAGAACACATAATTTTCACCTCCTAAAGCAATTGTTGCATCCAATGCTAATTTCACCTGTCCTCCAGCACGAGTAACGACGTCAAACTCTGGATTTGTTGAAGCTCCGTTCATATAACGTGGATTTGAGAAACAGTTTGCTGTACCCCATAATAATTTTATACCGCTTTCAGCTTGTTTTGCTTTGATATAATCTACAATTGTAGCCAATCTTTCTTCAGACTCTGTAAACGTTGCTCCTTCCATTACTAAATCATAATCGTGGAAACAGAAATAATCAAATCCCATTTTAGTGATGAATTCAAATGCTGCGTCGGCTTTATCTTTTGCTGCTTGAATTGGATCTAAAGATTTATCCCATTCAAAATTCTGGGTTCCTGGTCCAAATGGATCTCCCCCTTGGCCACAGAATGTATGCCAATACGCAACAGCGAATTTGAAATGCTCTCGCATTGTTTTTCCTGCAACAACCTGCTCTGGATTGTAATATTTAAATGCCAACGGGTTATCAGATTCTTTTCCTTCAAACTTAATTTTTCCAATATCTTTGTAATATTCTTTATTTCCTATAAGTGCCATTGATTATAATTTTATTTTTAATATGTTTTCTAATTCTGTTTTCCACCTTTTGTAAGTTGTAAGATAGGCTTCCTTATTTTTTTGTGGTTTGTAGGTCATTACGTGATCATTATTCGAAATTTTTGCTCCAAATTTTTCAAAATCACCATCGATTAAACTACAAGCTCTTGCTGCACCAATCGCTCCAGTAGTATTGTAAATTTCAATATCATAACCTATTAGCGTTGCAACTGTATTAGCAAAAATTTCTGAACGAAATAGATTATCATTACCTGCTCTAATTACTTTTATTTCTAAATTATCATTGGTTAAAATTTCCAATCCATAGACAAAAGCAAAAGCGATTCCTTCTAAAGCCGCTCTGTACAAATGTGAATGTGTATGTTGATTTAAATTCATATTTGCAAAATGAACTCCAGTATTTACACTGTTTAGCATTCGTTCTGCTCCATTACCAAAAGGAATCACTAAAACGCCGCCAGAACCGACAGTTACTGTTGAAGCTTTACGATTCATTTGCTCGTAAGAATCTGTCCCAACATTATTACGTAACCATCTATACATAATTCCTGCTCCATTTATACATAATAACTTTCCAATATTGGTGGTTTCATTAGTATAATTAACATGAGCAAAATGATTTATCCTTGAGGACTCTTTTGATTTTAACTGATTAGTTACTGCATAAATAACGCCTGATGTTCCACCTGTTGCTGCAACCTCACCTTGATTAAAAATATTTAAAGAAAGTGCATTATTTGGCTGATCACCTGCTCTATAAATTACAGGACAACCAACCGGAATTCCTGTTTCTTTTGATGCCTCTTCGTTTACTTCTCCTTGATTTGTGAAATTATCAACTATATCGGGTATTAAATTTGTGTCGATTCCATAATAATCTAATAACCAATCTGCTATTTTATCCTCTTTGTAATCCCATAAAATCCCTTCAGAAAGTGAATTTTTGGTTGTACAAATTGTTCCGGTTAATTTTGCAGCCACAAAATCTCCAGGTAACATAAATTTATGAATTTTTGAGTACACATCAGGCTCGTTATCCAAAACCCATTTTAATTTTGAAGCGGTAAAGTTTCCTGGTGAGTTTAATAAATGTTCTGAACACTTATCGTGACCAAGCCCATCAAAAGCTTTGTTTCCAATTTCAATGGCTCTACTATCACACCATATAATTGAATTTCGTAATGGCTCCTGATTTTTATCAACAACAACCAAACCATGCATTTGATATGAAATTCCAATTCCTTCAATTAAAGAGGCATCAATTTGAGTATCTTTTATAACGCGTTTGACTCCTTTACATATATATTCCCACCAGGTTTTTGGATCTTGCTCTGCCCAATCAGGATGTATTGCTGCAATTTCCATTTCATTTTCTGGCTCGTTTACAAGAGCTAACTTTTTTCCTGTGGATACATCTACCAATGCTAACTTTACAGACGAGCTTCCCAAATCTATTCCAAGAAAACATGCTTTTGTATTTTCCATTTTCGATATCATTTGTTCTGACATTAAAATATTCCCTTTACCGTCAAAATATGTTAATATTCAACTTCTAAATGTTTCTATATTTATAAATAGTACTAAACCTAATGCTTTGCCATACCCTTTTCGGTCACTTTTCTCATTTCATCTAAAAGCATATCATCTCCATATTTTTTCTGCTGTTCTTTTAATTCTTTCTTCAATTCACCTATTAAGTCATAATATTCAGGATTATTGTACAGGTTATTCAACTCATTTGGGTCCTCTTTCAAATCATAGAATTCCCATATATCTACATCATAATAAAAGTGAATTAACTTATATCTATCAGTTCTAATACCATAATGAGGCTGTACATTGTGCCATTTCGGATATTCATAATAGTGATAGTACATGGATGTACGCCAATTTTCTATATCATTCCCTTTGAGTATGGGGGCAAAACTTTCACCCTGCATTTCAGTTGGTTTTTCAATGCCTGCAAAATCTAATAATGTAGGTCCAAAATCAATATTAAGAGTGGTTTCAATTATCTTCTGACCAGGATTAACTTCTTTCGGATACTTTACAATCAAAGGCATACGCAACGATTCTTCGTACATAAAACGTTTATCGTACCAACCATGGTCGCCTAAATAAAAACCCTGATCGCCTGTATATACTATAATTGTATTGTCTGCAAGTCCATTAGCTTCCAGATAGTTCAATACCCTACCAATATTATCATCAACAGAACGAACGCAAGCCAGGTAATCTTTAATGTAACGTTGATATTTCCATTTCTTAAGGCTTACCCCAACAAGCGAATCAGAAGGGGAAACAAACTCTCCATTATCACCTACACGCTCCCATTTACCTAATTCATAACCTTCCAAACCTTCAGGTGGAATCATTTTAAGGTCTCTACGATTTAGATGGTTTTCAATAGTCATCATGGTGCGACCTGCAGTTTTCTCCCTCCCAGCATAATCATCACTAAAAGTAACAGGATATGGTATTTCTATACCTTTAAATAAGTCCATATAAATGCTATCAGGCCGCCAAGGACGGTGAGGTGCTTTAAACTGATACAGTAAACAGAAAGGCTTTGACTTATCTCTCTTAGAATCTAACCAATCAATGGCAAAATCGCCAGCTAAATTCGTAGCGTATCCTTTTTCCTGTACCTCCTTACCATTTTCGTTATAGGTTGGATTCCAATATGAACCTTGCTCTCCATTCAAGACATGATATTTGTAATAATCAAAACCTGTTGGTTCACTCCATAAGTGCCATTTGCCAACAAGCGCTGTTGTATACCCGGCTTCTTTCAATAGTTTAGGGAATGTAATCTGAGACCCATCAAATGGATCGCCTCCTTCGTTTTTATAGAATCCATTTTTATTACTGTAATTACCTGTTAAAATAGCAGCTCGACTTGGCCCACATATCGCATTGGTACAAAAGGTATTGGTAAACAGAGCCCCTTCATTGGCCAATTTATCAATATTTGGCGTTGGTGCTACGTCTTTATACAATCCGCCATAAGCACTTATGGCATGCGCCGCATGGTCATCGGACATGATATAAATGATATTGGGTGGTATTTTTGCCTCCTCTTGCCCAAAGGAAGTATTATTCAATGCCAACAATACTATGGCAAACGCCAAATAATGTTTCTCAACTAATTTAAATTTTTTTAATCTCATCATTAATAACGGTCTTTGTGCATTTTAAACAGTTAATCCTGATAACTATTAAAAAGGGATATTACTTTTATTTTATTTTTAATGGTTTGAATATCAACCTTTGTATCCATAGTTAATGTTTTTGATTCACCTGGTATTAAATCAAAATAATTATCGGAAAAGAATACATCTTCCCCCTCCACTGAAACAAATACATATTTGGCCAATTTATCAGAGTTTAACTCAATAGAATTATCATCATTTACAGTTATTTGAACTTCAGCTTCAGGTAAATCGAGTAACTTGTCATTCTCAAAAAAATATAAGTTTTCCGACAGTGTTTTACCACTCACTACCATACGTGTTCTTATGAACACATTGCTTCGTTGTTTATCTTTTAAGAGTTCTTCGATGGCTTTACTATATACCTTTACCGATGTGTTAGTCTCAACGATAATCGATTTTTGAGAACTCCGTATTATTTCACCATCAAAATCAATAGTTTCCACAATAAAATCTACTTCATCAAGTTGATCAAGTTGATCGGATACAATATAAAAGTCAAGATTTCCTTTGTTTTCTTTATGGGTAATTAAAATATCATTGTATGCCTTTTTTACCAGATAGTGCAATGCTTTCCATTTGCCATAGTAATCGATACTTGACCATGAAGCAACTGGCCAACAATCGTTAATTTGCCAATACATGGTTCCCATGCAATAGTTATCTGTTCTGTTTCTACGGTGTGCTTCAATTGCTGTTTTAACAGCTTTAGCTTGTAAAGCCTGAACTACATATATGTAGTTTTCAAAATCTTTAGGAGTTTTGAAATTTCTTTCCAGATAGGTATTTATCAAACGATTTCCATAATCAGGATTTGTACGATTATCATCCATACATCGCTGATGTGCATGCATTACATCCGATTTTAGAAACCAATCCTCTTCAATTGTAAATTTCTTAATCGACTCAAATTCAGGATAGGATTGAAATCCATATTCACTTACAAACCTAGATACATTATTTTCAAACTCTGAGAATGGATCAGTACCATGCCAAACACCCCAATAATGGTTATCGCCCATTCCTTTGTCAATGTTATTGAACCCGGTCGAAGGTGATGAAGGGTGGTAATATCTTTCCGGGTCGGCGATTTGCAATGCTTCAGGAATAACATCATAAAACAAAGTTTTTAAATCATTTTCATATTGTTTCTGCACCCCTTCAGAATATTTTTCTTTCCAACCCCATGAATCCCAAAAAATTTCGTTTTCATTATTACCACAATAAAGCGCTATTGATGCATGATTACGAATACGAGTAACATTATCAATCACCTCGTTGGTTACATTTTCCATAAAGGCTGAATCAGCAGGAAACATTCCACATGCAAACATTATATCCTGCCATACCAATAAACCGTATTTATCGCATAAATCATAAAATACATCTTCCTCATAAATACCACCACCCCATACTCGCAGCATATTCATATTGGCATCAACTGCGGACTTAATAATATGTTTATAATCAGAATCGTCTACACGGTTCTGAAAATTATCTTGAGGGATATAATTAGCCCCTTTCATGAAAACTGGCACTCCATTTAATTCAACCCAAAAGCCTTTACCAAATTTATCCTTTTCTCGAACCACCCTGAGTGAACGAATTCCAATCTTTTCATCAATTGAAGTTGTTTTACCTGAATTGTCAGAAACTGAAGTTGTAAAATCATACAAGTGCTGCTCTCCTAATCCATTAGTCCACCAGAGTTCTGGGTTTTCGATATTGAAGGAAACTGTATATTTTGCTTTTCCTTTTTTAAGTTTTACTTCTATTCTTGAAAATATAGTCTCTGAATTAAAAACCGTTAGTGTTACATTTTTGTTTTTGGTAGCATTAATTTCTACATCAACTTCTATATCTGCAATATCTTCCGTTACATTTTTTTGTTTAAAGTATACGTTTTCGATTCTAAAATCACTCCATGCAACCAAAGTTACCGGTCGCCATATACCAGATGTTATAAGTCTTGGTCCCCAATCCCAACCGTAATGAAAACCTGCTTTACGAGAATAAAGACTCAATTGCACATCGGCTTGATCGTTGTTATGCCCGGCCTGAAGTCGATATGGTGCATTATTATATTTTTCAATATTCTTATCAAATACGTTTTGGAAGACAATTTTCAGCGTATTATTACCCAAATACAGAAGATTCTTAACGTCAACCTTCCAAGTCCTAAACATGTTGTTTGCATTTAAAATTAGGCTGTCATTCAGAAATACATTGGCGTAAGTGTCTAATCCCTCAAAGTTCATTTCTAAATTCTCTTTTTCTAACAATTGAGTATTTACACTAAAGGATGTTCTGTATTCCCAATCTGTTTCACCAACCCATTGCACATCCTTTTCGTTTAGTCGATAAAAAGGATCCTGAATTTTATCGTGTGACATTAAATCTGTGTGGACACACCCTGGAACTGATGCTGATAACCAAATGCTATCCGTTGATGAGGCTCTAAATTCCCAGTTTCTGTCTATCTCTTGTGTAATTATAGTGTCCTGAAATTCTGAACCCACACATTCCGTAGAATAAATCATAGACAATATTAATACACCGATGTTGATATGGTACTTCATTTTTTTTTTTGGTTAAACCCACTTATTACAATAATTGCACTTATTTCTTTACTTCTCGTAACCACCAGTCCCGGTCAGGGTTGTATTTGTATTTCTTTTTCAGAATTTCCATTTCATCCCTTAATTCTTTTTCAATTTCATCAAACTCTGGATTATTAATCAGGTTATTCATTTCGCCGGGATCATTCTGCAAGTCATATAGCTCGTCAATATCATTTTCAAGAAAGACATCAATTAACTTATAATTATCAGTTTTCACGGCTAGTATATCTGGCCCTGCATAAGGATATGCATCGTCAACATAATACTCAAATAGAATAGATTCTCGCCATTCTGAAGCCTCTTCATTGCCAAACAACTTCACCATGGATTCTCCTTGCATATATGCTGGTTTTTCAATATTTGCCAGTTCTAAAATGGTTGGTGCAAGGTCAATATTCAAACACATTTCGTTAATCTGTATTCCTGCTTTTATTTTTTCAGGAAATCTCATTATCATGGGAATACGAATAGAATTTTCGTAAGCAATGCGCTTGTCCCAATAGGTATGTTCTCCCATAAAATAACCGTTGTCACTACTGAAAATAACAACCGTGTTTTCTAACTCTCCTGTTTGTTCCAACGTTTCAAGAACGGTTCCAATGGACTCATCAACAGCTGCAAGTGTTTTTAGCAATCGCATGTACTTATCGCTTTTTGAACCCCAGGGTTTTTCTGGTAATTTGTCTACCGATTTATAATCTTTCCATTGGGTATCGAATGCTTTTATTCGTTGCCATTCGGGTTTTCCCTCAAACGTTTCTTTGTGCGTATTGTACGGAGGGTAAGGCAATGTGTCATTCTCATATAACTTTTCATGACGGGGTGCAGGTAAATGATCCTCGTGTACAGCTTTATGCCATAAACAGAGACTAAAAGGCTTATTGGTGTCTCGTTTGTCTGTCAACCAACTTACTGCTTCATTGGTTAAAATATCTGTCATATACCCTTTTACTTGCTTCTCAATACCATTATCATTAATTTCAGGATTAAAATATTTACCCTGACCTTTAAAACTGTACCAATAATCAAACCCAGGACGAATGTGCTTTTTCCCATTAAAATGAGCCATATGAATTTTACCAATCATAGCCGTTTCGTACCCTGCATTTTGCAGATGGATACTATAGGGCTTATAACTCTCCCAATCGGGATCAACGAGATGATGATTCTGGTTAACGCCATGAATATGAGAATATGTACCCGTTAGGAAACTGGCACGAGAGGGCGAACAAATAGATTGTGTACAAAAATAATTGTTAAAATTAGCCCCTTGCTTTGCTAATTTATCCATATTTGGGGTTTCTAAAAAAGGATAGCGCCCTTTAAAACCCATGGCATCGAAAGGTTGGTCGTCAACTAGAATAAACAAGAAGTTAGGTTGTTCTGTTTTTGGGGTTGAACAAGATGCCAATAAGATTAGCGCTCCCAAAAAATAATATATTTTCATGTTATTAACTATTATAAAATACTGGTTTAAATGATGAGTCATATGTAGCACCTATTATTTATTAAATGAAAACCAGTCAATTTCAAACAAATTTCCCTCAGTTCCGATAAACTTTAAATAAACAGCATGAACACCTCTAATCTTTTTTATTTTACAAGATGAAATACTATAAGAATTTTTGTTATCCTCTGGTTCAATAATACATGTTCCTAAAAGTTTTCCACTATCTACAGCAGCTGTCCAAATCTCCACTTTACCACCGGATAATGCGCCTAAAATTTTAATGTCAAATTTTGACGCACCATTCTCAAAATTGATGTACTTATAGGCTGCCCAGTCTTTATTTTGGATTTTGGCTAATTTTCCATACCATAAATCTTTTTCTTTGTAATCTTCTACTCTGGCATGACCTCCTAATTTACATGCCCATTCTGCCTGAATATGATTAAAAGCATTTAGTGGGGCAGCTGCTCCTTGAGAAGTCATTTCCACTTCATCAATTGTACCATCCTTATTTATTATGATAGGTTCTACGCAAGCCTTTCTATACAATTTCGTTCCGTGCGTTGAGCGATGATAAAAAACATACCATTGACCATTAAACTCTTCAATTGACCCATGATTATTCCAAACATTTGGATCACAACCCATATTATCAATTATTACACCTTTATAGGTGTATGGTCCCATTGGCGATGAACTGATTGCATATCCAAGACTTGATGGAGTACCATTTCTGCTTTCATCAGCAAATACCATGTAATATATATTGCCAATTTTCCTTATCGATGTACCCTCATGAAAATATTTAGCGGCTGTATCTTCTAGAGGATAACTAATAGTGGTTGTGTCAATTGATTTCATATCATCAGACAACTTAGCTACCTTAGGTTTTACCTGACCCCAGAAATAATAGCCCTGACCATCGTCGTCAATAAATACTGCAGGATCAATTTGATATGCCCCTTCTATATCTGTTCCGTTCACAAATGGTCCGTGGGGCGATTTGCTCGTAGCTACTCCCTCACCATACTTGTTACCAGGGGAACAATAATATAAATAGTAAGTTCCATTTTTATAGGCACAATCGGGCGCAAACAATAGTTTGTCATTGCTGGCTACTTGATCATTTGTTCCTTTAGATGAAAAAGAGTTCTCATCAATATTCCAGTGAATCATATCAGATGTTGAGAGTACATGATAGTCATAAGAACACCAATAGTCTACTGATTCATCTCGTGAGCCATAAATATATAATTTATCGTTATTCCAAACATGCGCCTCGGGATCTGCAATATAAATACCAGGTGAAACTATTGGATTTTGAGCTGAAACACTTAGTCCAAATACTAATATTACTAATGTTAACAAACTGTTTTTCATAAACTACACTGTACTGTTAATGATTTAATTATCCCTCTAATCTTACTTTTCATTTCTGAGTTACTCATAAAAACATATCAATCAACTTACCTTTCCTTATTTTATCTTCAATATTGTGTTCCCCCAAAATGAAATAAAAACCCTTATAATAGAGAACTCCAACACCAAATATTATACTTAAAAATATTTTTTTCACATTCTTATTATTTAACAGGTTGACTTGAAAAGCACGAGGCGGGAAGATTCGATTCATTTAATAAAAGGGGGGTTGCAGTGTTGCTGAACGCAAAACGAACATATTTTGGGTTATCAACTTTTTTAGTATTTAACCGAACTTTATTGTTTATGATTTTTGCAGAAACTGATTCAAATTTCTCATCGTTACCTGCCAATTCAAAGTAACCTTTGTCGCCCTCTTTTAAGTAAAGACCATCGGCAAATGAAAACTCAACATATACATATTTTTTTTTCTTGTATGCCTTTTTGAAAACAGGAAACTCTACCAATTCATCAATAATCTTATAATGATTTTTAAGAGCTATATTTGCTAGTCGTTCGCCTACAGGTTTCTTCTGTCGGGGATGAATATCAGTGGTGTCTCCGACATCACTAATTACTACCATTTCAGAATTTTTGATTTTAGATGCTATCCTTTGTTGGTCTCTTATGATTGCTCCTTTTGGCTTCTCTTTTCCATATTGAAATGGTGCTATTTGCACAAAATAAAAAGGCATGTTCTCGCCAAATTGTTTACGACGTTCATTTACCAAGACTTTCTGTTTGCGTGCATATTGCTCAGGAGCAATACTTACATTTCCTTCTCCCTGATACCAAATCATACCAGCAATTGAAAAATTTCGCAGAGGATGTGTCATAGCATTATACAATGTTCCTAAGCGATGCGGTGCTCCTTTCCAGTAATTCCCTTTTGATGATTCCAACAAATCAGCAATATCCATAACCGAACTTGCAGGGTAAGCAACATCAATAGGAATACCTCCCCATGCATCAGAAATTAGTCCAATCGGAACATTTAATTTATTGTGAAGCATCTTACCAAAAAAATACCCCACTGCACTAAAAGACTTCATAGTTTCGGGAGTGGATTGCATCCAAGAGCCACTTCCTAAATCATCTTGAGGGAAATCTGAAATTCGTTTAGTAATTTTAAAAAAACGAATATTAGGGTCATTAGAAGTAGGAACTTCTGTTTTTTCAGATTCAATTCCTGCTTTAGCATTCCATTCCATATTCGATTGACCAGAGCATAACCATACTTCACCAACCAATACGTTATTTAATACGACTTTTCCATATACATCATCGATATTAATTGATTTTTCTTTATTTAAACCAAATTCTTGAATGGTAATGGTATGTTTATCGAAACTTCCCAAAGGGGTTGGTATTTTTGCACTCCAATTACTCTCATTATTCACCCAAACTGTATCTGACACACCCCAACTTGTAGTAATTACTATTTTATTCCAAGACTTTCCCCAACCCCAAATACTAATGGTATCGTTTTGCTGTAAAACCATGTTGTCAGAAAAAATTTTTGGCAATTGGAGGCTGTAGCAAATGTTTAAGTTTAAAACCAAACTAATAGCTATGATTATAAATCGCTTCATGTTTTTAATTTATAAGTTAAATAATTATTTTAAAGCACTATATATTAAATCTTTAAACACATAAGCATAAGAATGATTACTCGGAATTAATTGGGCGTAAGCAAGTATTATCATTTTATTTTCAGAGTCTATCCAAAAATTCGTAGATGCCATTCCACTCCAGCTGTATTCTCCGGATTTAATATCAAATGCACCGCCTAAACCATAACTATTACCATTCCAGTATTTTACATTTTCCGGAAATTGATTCGACATAATCATTTGAACTGCTTTTTCGCTTAAAACTCTTGTACCATTGAGTTCGCCGCCGTTTAGAAGCATCAAACAAAAACGTGCGTAGTCATCGATGGTTGAAACCAAACCGCCTCCCCCGGAAAACAATGTTCCCGGACTTTTAAAAGCTTTTTTATAAAAAGCATTAGCTCCTGTAAGCTTACCATCCTGATTGAAATGAAATACATCTGAAAACCTGTCGTGTTTTTCCTTTGGAACGTAAAAACCGGTGTCATCCATTTTTAATGGGTTGAAAATGCGGGTTTTAAAATAATTATCTAGAGACATCCCCGATAAAACCTCAACCAGATATCCTGCAACATCTATAGATAATCCGTAACGGTACTGAGTGCCTGGTTGAAAATTAAGCGGCAAGCTAGCCAATGTTTTTACCTTATCACCAAGTATTCCTTTCCAACCATTGGCTCCTTTAGCATTGTAAAGCGAATCTACATAAGATTTCGACCAGCCGTATGACAAACCTGAGGTATGGGTTAACAAATGCCTGATGGTCATTTGAGTATCCTGCGGAACTAACTCAAAAGAATTTCCGTTCTTCTGATAAACTTTTGTATCCTTAAACTCAGGAATATACTTCGAAACATTATCATCTAGTGTAAATTTTCCCTCATCGTAAAGCGTCATTAATGCAACTGCTGTTATGGGTTTTGACATTGAAAAAACCCTAAAAATAGTATTGTTATCAATTGGGCTTTGAGTGTTGATATCTGCAAAGCCAAAATTTGCGCGTTGAACAACTTTCCCCTCTTTGATTACCAACGTTGAGATACCGGCTAGTTTACCACTGTCTATATATTCCTGCATTTTGCTTTCAGCAATTTTGAACGTATCGGTAGATATTCCAACTGATTTAGGTGAAACATTTTTATATAAACTTTGGCTACATGATGTCAATATAAAACTAAGACCAAAAAGTAAAAGTTGAACTCTTTTGTAAATCATAATTCTGTTCATTCAAGTATGTTTAGTATTAATTAAACTTTATATTTTTACTGAATTGTGTGAACAACTTAAGTTGTTCGGCATTATTTAACTTTTCCCCTTGAACAGTAATGTTTTCGAAAGTAATATCATCAACTATATGGTCTTCGTCGAATCCCTGAATGACCGAATAAGGCAAACCTGCATCAAGAATCTGGATGTTTTTGAACTTTATATTTCTAATTTGCCCACGGTGCGAGGCATGAAACTTTTCTTTTCCAGGCATAACGGGCAACAGGTTATCCCATGAATCGCTGTACCTGTATTTTGCTATCGAATCATTATCAGTAAACCTATCGTAACTCCATACTGAATAGAGTATGGCAAGGTCGAATAGTTTAGAATTGGTACACCGATCAGCGTTTTCTACTCGTATATCTTCATACAAAACATTTTCAACCACTGCATTGTCGCTGTTGTGAATGGTAAAAACAGCACCACGGTCGTCTTGCATAATTACATCGCAATCCCTAAAAATTACGTCTTTCACTTTTTCACAGCGCAATTCAAAACCAATTTCAAAAGGATTACCGTAAGGCATATTCCAGACCGTACATCCTTCAACCAATATGTCTTCAACATTCGGGTTTTTAATTCGTGGATTCGGGAAATAGGCATCGGGCGATAAACTCAGTGATTTCAATGCCACACAATCGTCGTTGGTACGCAAAAATGAGTTTGTAATTTTCACATGCTGACAAGCACTTACGTCAATTCCATCGGAGCCATAATTCCAATTTAGAATGTTAATATTGTCGATATGAAGTTGCCTGCAATTGTACGGGTGAATAGTCCATTTGAGACTATTGAATAAAGTTATACCTTCAACTCTTATGTTTTCAGCATTATCCATATAAATCATTCGCCAGGGATCATCACAATCAGGGCCACTGCATTGCGTTTTATTATCGGTGCCGTCAATCATTCCACGCCCCATAATTTTTACATTTTTGGCATCCTTTATTCGTATCATTCCTTTAAGCCTTGCTCCGCTTTCAAGGTAAAGGGTCTGATAGTCTTTCAGGTCGAGTACACCAATATCATAGGTTTGTCCTCCTTTATAATACAGCACATTTTTATCGTCCGGGTTTGGTCGTTCTTGTTCGGGGTAGTTAGTTAGAATATGAAGTACATTTTTTTTATCGTTGTTAAGAAAGAAGGTAAGATCCTCAGGTTGTTCTAATTTAAACTCAAAAGTAAAATCATCGATAATGCGGTGTTCTGTTTTTAAAATTGACGGTAAAATCTCCAACCATTTTATTGCCCTTTTTGCCTTCACCCGTATGTTGACCGGCTCGTCGAAATCGAATACACAAAAGGAATAACTCCACCTATTGTTGCCCGCCTGTCCGGTAAAAACTTCGTTGTTGTTTACCCACACCTGAAAATCGGATGACACAGGAATACCATATGCCTGGTGGGGAATAACTTTTGCATTTAAAGAAAATACGTTGATTAAGAGGATTAACAGGAATAGTATTCCTGATTTTATTAAATTATTCATTTTACCATTTTTTATATTAACGAGGTAGCTTTATCGTTTTAATTTATTAAAAATAAAGGGCATACATTAGAAAACAAGCTATAATCAGTAGCAATGATAAAACCCGAAAGTTTTTATACCAAACGACGTTTTCTAGCCCTTTCGATTCCTCACTCCAAATTTTACGAGTCCACGTATTAGCGTTAACTTGTTCCTGATTTGGCATAGCCGTGAACAAACTCACAAGCACATTCACAAGAGCACTAATTATCAAAACAATAGGCGCTAGAAGAAGGAAGTGCATACCGATTTCAATTCCAAAAATGTATTTAATGGTCATTATAAATACGGCAATGAGAAGTCCTGATAATAAACCACTTATTGCACCTTGTGCATTTGAACGCTTCCAGAACAAGCCTAAAAAGAAGGTGCCTACAACAGGAGGTGCCAAATAAGAAACTATCTCCTGATAATACGAAACAAGTGAATCAAACTCCTGGATATACGGAGCCCATAGGATAGCAATTACTAAAACAACCAACGATGTAATACGTCCTACTTTTACCAATTTTTGACTACTTGCTTTTTTATCAAACCTTGAATAAAAGTCCATTGTAAATAAGGTAGAAACTGAACTTAAGGTTGCACTCAGGGTGGACGTAAGTGCCGATATCATTGCTGCCAGTATAATTCCGATTAAACCAACAGGTAGTAGTTTTATGATTAATCTAGGATAAACTTGATCGGTATTGATGCCAAAACCTTCTTTTAACTCCAGTCCGCTAATTAACTGCTGAGGGAGATTTTCCACTCCAAAAAGATTTATTCCGCGAGCAACAAGTCCGGGCACAATAAAAATAAACAAGGTAAATAGATAAAGGAAACCTACAAAAAGTACTCCTTTTCTACCATGGTCAACTGACTTAGCAGATAAAACACGTTGCACCATTACCTGATTATTTCCCCAAAAATAAAATCCAAGGATAGGAATTCCGACTATCATTCCCAACCAGGGAACTGTTGGATCGCTCATTGGGCGAGTTAGCTTTAACCAAACGCCTTCGTTAAACATATCGTGAAATTCAGCCCAGCCACCAATGGAATTGAGCGCGTAAATTGAAAGGATTGATGATCCAACAACAAGAACTACTGCCTGAATTACATCCGCATATATTGCTGAAGAGAGACCTCCAATTATGGTATAACTGCCTGCAACAATTGCCATTCCTACAATAATCCACATAAGGTTAGCTTCAGGTAAAATCATTTTTATAATCAATGAACCAGTATATAAAGTTGCAGCGGCATCGAGAAATACATTCCCAATAATGGTAATAAAAGAGAAATAAGTTCTTGATCTACCATCAAATCTTCGTTCCAAAAATTCGGGCATGGTAAAAATGCCTGATTTTATGTAGAAGGGTAGAAAGAAAAGTGCAAAGAATACCATCACTAAAATGGAAATCCAATTGTAATTAAATACGGCAATTCCACTAATGAAACCTTCGCCCGAATGCCCCATTAATGTTGAACTGGAAACACTGGCTGCAAAAAGTGAAAGTCCTACAACAGGCCAGGTCATTGTTCTACCGCCCAAAAAGTAAGATGTAGAATCTTTACTTTTTCCATTTCGTAATGCCCACCAGACAATGAGAACAATGTAAATTGCAAGTATACTGATATCAATAAAACTTATATTAATAGACTCCATAATTATTACAAACTAATTGTTGTTAGCAGAATAAAACTATTCGCAGGGATTTGTAATTTAGTCAATTTATTAGGTTTAATCCCTATTTCTGTGGGAACAGGAAAACCATTTTTATCCATTAATCTTCCTTGTTCAATATATTCGTATTTTTTGAATGCTTTTTTTATTGTTTGGGGAAGAGTCAAACTTATTTCGTTAGTAACTTTAGAGTTGTTTACAATAGCAATAGTTATATCACTTTCGTTTGCTCCTGCGGTTAAACGTAGACCTTTAATTCCTGTAGTATCGGTATCAATGATGTTGTAACCCGTAGGGAAATATCGACAAAGCAATGACCAGGAATAAAACCATGGTCGAATATTTTCATCATCCGGATTGTTACAAATTTCGGTACCGAGGCTATTCCACATTCCCCAGCGCTTTAGTTTGTTTTTTTGTCCCAAATCGTGTTTAGTATGCATGGCATCATCCAAATCCCAGGCTGCTGAACCAGCATATCCGGCATTTTGAATTTGTATTGCAACATCGGCCATGTCAATGCCATAACTATACTCATAAATATCCATCTGGCTATCTTTGCTGGAAAAACCATCTTCAACTATACGTCTTTGGTTTTCTTCTCCCCTTCGAGTCATTCCAATTTCACCAAATATTATCTGCTTATTTACTGCTTTTACAGGTTCTGCAACTTTTGTGTAGAATTCTTCAAATTTGCCACTGCGCACAAAATCGTATTGCGAATATGAGTGAACATCGTATAAACCCAAATGATCATTAAGCTCTTTTACTGATTGTTTTACCCATTTATTTCCGGTATTATATTGTCCTGAATTTGAGTACTCAGGCAGTGCATCAGGGCCACTAATAACAATCTTGTCAGATAACCCGGCTATATCAAGTGCCGACTTTAAAAGTATAATTCCTTCGCTCCATTCTGCGTAATTAGATTTAGTACTAGCCCAAGAGCCGTCAGGTTCATTAACCAGATTGTAATATTTCAGGCATGTATAGCCCTTTTCATTAATTAAGTAATCAAGATACTTAACAATTATATTAATCCATTTAGGGTCATTGGCACCTGTAAATTTATCACCATGTCCTTCTTCCAAATCGTGCATTTTATAGGGTGTACCCCATTCGCCAAACAAAACGGAAATTTTATTTTCTTCGGCATAGTCGAGTATCTTTTCCAATGCCTTTACTTCTGGTGTGTTAAAATCTAAAATGGGTTCATTATTCTCGTCAAAACCAACCAAATAGCGCCAGTTCGCCTGATCAAGAATTCGAAATAATTTTGGTTTCATATAGTCGAGACGGTCAAAATTCATTTGCCATTTTTCATCTGTCATCAACTTCCCCCACTCGGCATTTTCCGTATCAGCATGATGATAAGCAGACCATTGAACACCATTCCCAATAAAATTTTCTGAGATTATTTTATCAGGATAAACGCCTATTGAATCTTCATTAGGTGTAATCTCACATGCCATTAACACAAACACAAAAATATATGCTAAATTCCTCATTTTTTTTATATTAGATTTTTAAGATGGTTTAATAAATCCGAAACCGAACACGTGGCCAACCCAACATATTTGTCAGCAGCACCATAATATACGAAAAGCGTATCGTCAACAATAACATTTCCGGTTGGAAATACGCAACCGTTGTAAAATCCTTCCATTTCATAATCATGTTCGGGTTCCATGATCCAATTGGGATCACGTGCAATTATTTTTGCAGGATCGTTTAGATCCAGCAACGCAATTCCGACTCGATAATATCCATAACCACCACGATCAACACCATGATAAATAAGTAGCCATCCATCTTTTGTTCTTAAAGGAGGTGTGCTACCACCAATTTTTTCCTCCCAAGTCCCAGATCTACCCGTAAGAAGTAGTGTGCTTGGTTCATTCCACAACATCAAATCGTTAGAGTACGTTATCCAGATAGAGGGATATTCACAACCATATTCTTCCCCTATCCATTCTTTTGGTCGATGCAATAACACAAATTTACCATTGATTTTTTCAGGAAACAAAATCACATCCCGGTTATCAAGATTAGTTTCCGTCATCCTTCCCAAACGCCTCCATGACTTAAAGTCTTCTGTCATGGCTAGCCCAGTATTAGCAATATTGTTTTTATATACCAATGGCGCATCTTCCCCAGCTTGAGGCAAGCGGATAACATCGTGCTCGAAGGTCCAATAGCGGCCGGGAGCAAATGGGCGATAGGCATAGGTTACGTAATAATCGTTGTCAAATTTAACAATGCGCGCATCCTCAACCCCTCCCATATCTGGACCATCAATACTAGGTCCAAAAACCGGTTTGTTTGAAGTACGTTGAAAGTTAACTCCATCCTTACTGGTAGCAAGTCCAAAACTGATAATATGTTCTTCATCATCTCCAGCCGCTCTGTACAATAGGTAGAATGTACCATCCTCGTACCAAGCTCCTGGATTGCAAACAGCCAGGTTTTCCCAATTATTTGCTATATTGGGTTTTAAAATAGGGTTTTCAGGGTGTTTTAACAATCTAAATAATGTTAAAAAAAAATTTTCCGTATGTATTCTAGTATTTTTCAATTGATTAATTCTATTAATCCCCCTTTTTTTATTAAAGGAGTAAAATTTAAAATATGTGTTTTCTATATCTAATTAAAGCGACCCAACTACTATTGAGCTATTAGGTCGCTTTTTTTTATTAATCAATAGATCGTTATTTTTTAATAAATTTCTTTATATAAAATTGATTATCAGATCTTAACTTAACAATATAAACTCCATGGCTATAGTTGAATGGCACAGAGAGTTCCTTTTCTATCGAATTCAACTGTTCTTTGACTATTAATGAGCCTGTCATGTTATAAATTTCAATGTCTTTCAATAAACTAGATTCATTCATTTTGATATTCAGTTGTTCATCACTCATATAAACTAAGAAATCCTTTTTGCTTTCAAATGAATTAATACTCAAAGTTTCAGATTGAACTGGAGTGTTTGTTAAGAATATATTATCGTAATAGAATTCGATTTCAACATCTTCATATTTGTCTACTCCTGTCCATATATTCAATATTGTGTAATCTGAATTTTGAGCAGCTTCCGGAATTTCAAGAGTAATCGCTTTCCAAGTATTTAAATCGTCTGCTGTTATGGTAAACTCATGAATAACTTCGGTTGTAATTCCTTCATCAGTACTCGCTCCGTTGACTTGTAATTTCATTTGAATGGTCTCTCCAACTGGTGACCTTGTTGCATCATCAACACCTACATTACTGACATTGTCTCCTATAAGATACTCTAAATAAACGTACTTGTGGTCCTGAAGATAAGTTGTGGGCAATTGCTTAAATCCAACCATTCCTGATACTGCGCTCCACCAATTTGTCTCAATCCAAGTGTGTGCTGGGTATTTCAAGACTTCTGCACTTGTATTTATTCCAGAGGGATTAGGATTGTCTGTATCTTGTCCAGCCCAAATACACCAACAGTTACCATTACCATATTGGTTGAATTCATAATCTGAATAGGAATTCCCTTCCCAATCATTTACGACTACTCCGGTGATTTTTTGATTGGTTAGCCCTATATTATCGTAATAGAATTCGATTTCAACATCTTCATATTTGTCTACTCCTGTCCATATATTCAATATTGTGTAATCTGAATTTTGAGCAGCTTCCGGAATTTCAAGAGTAATCGCTTTCCAAGTATTTAAATCGTCTGCTGTTATGGTAAACTCATGAATAACTTCGGTTGTAATTCCTTCATCAGTACTCGCTCCGTTGACTTGTAATTTCATTTGAATGGTCTCTCCAACTGGTGACCTTGTTGCATCATCAACACCTACATTACTGACATTGTCTCCTATAAGATACTCTAAATAAACGTACTTGTGGTCCTGAAGATAAGTTGTGGGCAATTGCTTAAATCCAACCATTCCTGATACTGCGCTCCACCAATTTGTCTCAATCCAAGTGTGTGCTGGGTATTTCAAGACTTCTGCACTTGTATTTATTCCAGAGGGATTAGGATTGTCTGTATCTTGTCCAGCCCAAATACACCAACAGTTACCATTACCATACTGGTTAAATTCATAAGTGTCATGGGCATTTCCATCCCAATCATTGATTAGTGTTTCCGGTTGTTGTGCAAATAGCACTGAGCAGCCAAGAATTAACATTGCATGTAAAGTAAATTTTTTCATATTTAATTATTATTTAGTTAATAGTTTACTCAACCTTTGAGTAATTTCTTTTGATTTATTTGTTAATTAATATTCGTGGCAAAAGCCTCGAATAATTTTGTTATATTCTTATAATATTGATTCTATGAAGGGTATTAAAACATCTGCCATTTGCTGATGTTCCGAAACTGTTGGGTGTCCATCAGTATTTTTGTATGTCATGGGTACATAAAATACCTTATCGTCATTTAATTCTAAATTATGCCTATCAACTGCACTGGCAATGTATCCTGGCCATTTTGAACTTAGACGACATGCGCCCATATTGCCTAGGGTACAAACAATTGTAGCATTATTATATTTTTCTCTGATTGATTTAATAAAGTTGAAATAAGCATCTATTCTTTGCTCTGTGTTTGGACGATTTGGCATATTATTAATTAACCATGAATCATTTTGCCCAAGGTTAATTACCACTATATCTGCCTGCCACTGTGAAAAATCCCATTTTGGAAATTCACTCCATGGAATTAATTGATCATACAATTGCGGCATAATTAAGTCATACCAGCTAACCATCATTCCAATCCCACTCATTGAAATGCATCGGTAATCTGCATTTAAGGCACGAGCTGTTTTAGCCCCATAGGTGAGATAGTTGTTCCAAGTAGCACGATCGTCGTTATTATTTCGCGATTCGTCTAAAATTCCATGCCCAGATGTAATTGAATCGCCATAGAATTCAATTTTTAATAATGGCTGTTCTTCTTGAGGCTCAACAAGCTGTTTTTCAGGGTCGATTTTAATACCCATAAATTTGGTTACAGGTGTAGTGGTATCCGTTCTTCGAAGTAATTGTAATTTATGAATACCCGGTTTGAGTCCTTCCGCTACCTTATAACTAACTTCTCCCTCTGTACACTGAATTACTTTAATCTCTGAAATATTGTCATCAATTATGGCATTATAGTAATTGTTGTATTTATTGCCTTTTGTGTCATCCAAAACTACTTCAATAGATGTTCCTTCAAACCAAAGGGTAAATCCGCTTCCGGGCCAATATATTTCAGGAGCAAAGGCATCAGCAAAATTAATTCTGCCATGATAAACAATGTTTGGATTACTGGGAGTAACTAGTTTTTTTCCAAAAATAAAATCGGTAGATGTCTCTGTAGTCTGACAGCCAAATATTATTGGTACTATAAGTAATAATAGAGTAAACTGTAATCGATAGTTAAAAAATCTCATGTTTTTTTGGTTAATCTTGCGAATTATATTAATAAAGGATTATAGGCTTTAATTAGATGATTTCATTCGAAATTCTAATGCAAAACCACCATGGATTTTATGTTGGTTTTCATCCATTTCAGGATCCCAAGGCACTCCATAGGTATAAAAAGAATCCCACTGATCGTTTAAATTACTTCTGTCAATCTCTAACAAGAAATAGAATTTTTCATCTATAATTTCCCAACCGTTTTCCAAACCGGCAAATCCATTCCCTCTTATAACTTCTCCATTATTTATCTTGTCTGTATATTCACTTTCCGACTCACCCTTTATGAACAATTTTGTTGATATTGATCTATCGGAATTATAGAATACCAAACGATTAGTAGCAAGGTCTAACTCCCATATACCACTAGGTGGCAATACATTATAACTACTGTTGAAATCAAAAACTTCGCCAGTTGATGAATTGGTGTGTTCATAGCTCCCCATGTCGCCATCATCACCAGGTCCGTAGATAAACTCCCCAATCATTTTTAAATCTTCAGTTACTTCTTGTATTTCTCCCATGGAAAGCGTGTTGTCCATTACAGCTGCTCCATTCGTAAAAAAATCATAACAATCCCCCACTCCATTATCACAACTCCAATAGTCTCCTTGACCCCAAGGGTTCCACCAGCTATCTGTAAGATTGAATGCATCTACATGACTATCTTCCCACCAAGAGGTGATCCACATAAGGTGAATCCTGACAGGATCTGCATAATCTGAAGAAACAGTCCAATTACCTATAAAAGGGGGAGAAGTAAATGCTTCCATATTAATAGTATATGTTTTAGAATTTCCTCCATTTGCTGCAGTAATTGTTAAATCTATTGTATTGGTCATACTAAAATCAATGGTCTCTCCTTCAGATATTGACGTTGTAGCATCCTTGGATACAATAAGTTTTTTCAATTCTATAGCAGTATAATCCTCAGCAAAAACTTTCAGGAAAATGGTTTGATTTTCATAATCAATTTTGGCATCTCCTACTTGTCCTTGAAGTTGTATTTCAAATAATTCGCTATAAACAGTTTCATATTCGATATTATTTTCATCACATGAATTCGTAATAAATAGCGTAGCAACTAAAAAAAGTGTTTTGCAAAATATTTTAGATATTTTATTCATTTTATTCATTTTTTTATTAAATAAGCAACAACCTATTGTAATGTAATTTTATCAGGATCTGACTCGATGGCTTCATTCAAATCAATTTCGCGTTGTGGCAATGGATAGAAATACTGATAGGTTAATGAACCGCCACGGTTAGGTACTAAATACTGTTTTTCCTTCGGCAATTCACTGTTTTTTAGATCATCTTCAGCCATAAAAGATGCCACTATATGTCTTCTTCTTAAATCAGTCATAATATGACCTTCCCCTTGTAGTTCCCATAATCGCTCTTGCCAAACTGATTTATCAAAATCTTCTTTAGACATTGATGATAATGGAGTCAAGCCGGCACGAGTACGTATTTGATTAACCAATGGAATACCTTCATTAACCCTGTTCAAACGCCCCAATGCTTCTGCATGCAGTAATACAATATCAGACATGCGTAAAAAATGCATGGTTGCGGTTCCAATACCAAATTCAGAACCCCTTTCAGCCGCATACTTCATATTCCAGTAAGTTTTATATCCAGCGATTGTGGTATTACCTTCACTAACCTCAGTTCCTGCTTCATCAAGATAAACTTCATCTGCGTATAAATCTAATCTCAGATCTCCACTTTCATGGGTGTTGTAATACATCTCATTGTACCAAAAAACTGCATATCCAGGCTTATACGCTCTAATCATATTTGAGCCAGGAATTCTTGCATAGTATTCACCAGTAAGCCCAATATAAGGAGCCATGATGAAACTTATTTGCGTATGTCCAACTTCATCTCCCTCATAATCATTTGCAAAAACAAAAAGTTTTTCCTTACTTAGATTTAAGTTATCAGGAAAAGTTTCGTAAACAGATGTATCTAATCCATAAGCTCCGCTCGAACTAACCTTTTCTGCGTAGCTAACGGCGTTTTCATACATGTCTTGAAAACTAGTTACCCATTCATATCGTGGTGAACTAAACTCTTTACTGGAAGCCATATGCATATAGACTTTAACCAATAATGCTTGTGCAGTTGTTTTATCTGCTCTACCTGCAATTCTGAATTCAGGGACATTAACTTCAGCATATTCTAGATCGTCTATTATTAAATTATAAATATTCTCAATGGATGAAACGGGTGTATTATATGCCGCCCCGGGATTCTGCGCATTAGTATATATAGGCACTTCACCATAAATTCTAACTAATGAAAAATAGAACCACGCTCGAAGAAATTTAGCTTCTCCGATATACTGATTCTTCACATTTTCGTCTTCAAACGCTACAGTATTTACATTATCTAATACTGTATTTGCTCTGAAAATTCCTTTATAGCAGGCTTGAAAAAAATCATTATTATCAGCTGAATTTGGCTGAACTGACCAAGACATATAAGGAAGAAACTTTGGTTTAGAGTGGTCATTAGCCTTAACCATGGTAGTACGAGCCGGTAATTCGTTAAATCGCCACCATCCTTGAAAAAAATCTGGTCTGTAAAGTGCACTGTATGCATAAAGCAATCCACCCCGAACATTTTCTGGAGTAGTATAATAGTTTTCACTAGATAAGAAGCCATAAGGCTCTTCTTCCAACTCTGCACAAGATGATACAATAAAGATCGTAGCTATACAATATATTAAAAATTTAAGTTTCATAGTTTGTGTGTTTTAAAATGTCATATTTAAGCCTAGTGTAAAACGTCTTTGTCTTGGGAATTCCCCTACATAATCCCATGAGGCTGAGCTATTTGAAACACCTGTAACTGCACCAGTATAGGGATCAAACCCAACTTCGGGATCATAACCTTCATAATTGTGAATAACAAAAATGTTACTTACGTTACAGAACAATTTCATTTTTTTGAAAATGTTTTGATTGGGTATCTCAAGATTGTATCCAAGGGTCAAGTTTTGGAACCTAAGAAATGATCCATCTACAACATTATAGCTGCTTGGCAAATACTCAGCATTCTGATTGATAGGATGTTGTGCATTCTGGTTATTTAAACTCCATGCATCCAGCCTATTGGCAGGTCTGCCTCTTCTATCTACATCAAATATTTCATTTCCTACGACTGCATTGAAAAGCATTTCTGCATAGAAATTTTTATATGTAGCACTCAACGTTAAACTAGCTGTGTAATCGGGTGTAGGATTTCCTAAAATAACACGATCTGCTTCGTTTATTACTCCATCATTATTCTGGTCAACAAACTTGGGCCTACCAAAATCTGTATAATTACCCTGAGCAAAATCTTGATCCTCGTATGTATTAATAAAACCGTCAAAAACATAACCATAGAAAGCGTTTAATGGTTGTCCAATAGCATATATTTGCCGTATAATATCACCCCCTCCGGTAGATGACACTACATAACTATACCCATTTTCTTCTATAAGCCCAGCATCTTCTGCAGTTCCAATATCAACCACCTCGTTCTTATTCATACTGAACAAAATATTAGCATCTAAGCTAAAGTCTTTTTTTCTGATAATACTTCCACCTAGATCGAATTCTATACCATAGTTGTCAATTACACCATCATTGACTATTTGAGAATCAAAAGATCCTGATGATGGTAAAAACTTTGGTCGTAATAAATCGGTTGTATGTTTGAAATATGCTTCAGCAGAAAAACGAAGCTTGTTATTGAAAAAGGCCATTTCTAATGCTGCGTTATATTGTGCTGTTGTTTCCCATTGAAGATTAGGATTGGCAATTTGATTACCTGGTCCTCCGGTATTAACTACACCACCTGTTTCAGCATCGAAAAAAAATGTACTCCCAAATTTTTCAATGGATTGATAAGGATCAATTCCTTGGTTACCTGTTTGACCTCCAGAAAGACGTAGCTTTAGAATGTCAAAAGTGTTTAAGTTTTTAATAAAACTCTCTTCGTGAACTTTCCACGCTAACCCTACTGCTGGGAAATATCCCCATTTTTTATCTTCTCCGAATTTAGATGAGCCATCTGCTCTAAAGGTTAAGGTTAATAAATAGCGGTCTTTAAAGGAATAATTAGCTCGTCCAAAATATGACAATAAGTCTTGCCTTCCATATCCTTGATAAATTCTTTGATCTTCCGGAATTGCAAGAGTTAGGTTTTCATTAAGTAAAGCGTCTGTATCAAAATCTTTACCTTCAATACCTTCCATTCCACCAATTTTTATCTGATCATCTCTCCCTACCATTAGTGACATATTGTGGTTACCAAACTCTTTATTATAAGTAAGTGTATTTATAAAATAGGACTGTTTTCCATAAGAGTTTTTTACAAATCCAATTCCAGAATAATCATTTTGCCTCTCAGTGTATTTAGATTTTATATAAGAGTCTTGCCTGGTTGATGTCTTATTGTAACTTCCTCTACTGGAAAAGATTAATCCAGCAATTGGCTCCCATACCAAATTAAGATTTGTTAACACATCCAAGCCTTTGCTCTCATTGTAATAATCATCTTTCTGTTCCAGTTGGTGAACGTATCCATCGAAAGGGATAAAATAACTTCCATCTTCATTGTAGATAGGAAACCATTGCTTACCACCATTTGTAAAATCTCCTCCAGTTCCATTAACCCTATTCGTATTGGTTATATTTACCGAAGCTATAATTTTCATTTTATCATTGACATTAATTGCGTCATTAAAAAGCAAGTTAATTTTATCATATGATGCACCTACTATATTTTGCTCTTGATCAAAGTAGTTAAATGACAAGTTGTAGTTATTTTTTTCTGATCCTCCTCGAACTCCCGCTCGTAGATTATTAATATAGGGGTTCATATTACGAGTAACTGGTAACCAATCGTAAAATTTATATGTTCCATTATCAAATTCTTCTGGAGAGGGGTAGTAAATTCCGTTGATTGTTTGTCCCGAAAATAAAAGAGGAGCTCCGTCATTAGTATCTCTCTCGTTTCGCAACCTTGCTAGTTGACTCATGTCTGTTAAGCGTTGTATCTTTTGTGGATATGAAGCAATGGTAGTACTCATTTCAACAAAAACTTCGGTGTTGTCTTTTTTCCCTTTTTTGGTTGTTACTAAAATAACTCCATTTGCTCCTTGTGAACCATAAATTGCCGCTGCAGAGGCATCTTTTAAAACCTCAACAGATTTAATATCACCGGGAGCTAATTGATTTAAATCTCCCAGTGTACCAAATGGAATACCATCCAACACCACTAATGGTTCTCTTGAACCAACTAAAGAGCTAGCACCACGAACTCTAACTCCAATACCTCCCTCTGGATCGTCGGAAATATTGATTATTTGCAAACCTGTAGTTCTCCCTTGCAACAAGGTCCCTACACTATTTGTAGGTATATCTGCAATTTTTTCAGTTTTAATTGATCCCACCGAACCGGTAAGGTCTGATTTTTTCACAGAACCGTAACCAATAACAACAATTTCGTCAAGACTTTGAGCATCTTCTACTAGTTCAATATTAATCAGATTTTTACCATTTACAGCTAATTCCTGTGTGATAAACCCTAAAAAACTTACTACAAGTAAAGCATTATCTGCAACTGATATTGAATACTTTCCGTCAAAATCAGTCATTACCCCTTTTGCTGTTCCTTTTACCAAAACACTTGCCCCTGGTAATGGTTGACCTGATTGATCACTAACAATACCGTTAATAGTAATATTTTGAGCAAGGCCTCCCAACGAACTAAATAATAAAAATACTACAAATAGAAAGATTCGATATTGAAATTTATTATTAAATAATTTTAGAGTTTTCATAATAATACTTGTGTTATTTTATTAAAACCAAATTTAAACGTTAAATATCATATAGATTCGCGTTATTTACTAAATACATATACAATTATGAATTATTTATTATAAAAAAAACTATAAAATATGTTTAAATTAATTTAATTATCTGGTAATTAGATATATAAAATAAATAAATAGTAATATTTAAATGAGTAAAAAAACAATAATAATGTGCAGATTCACATGAAATAATTATATCTTTGAAATATAATGAGCAGAATAGTAAGAGAAATAACACCGATTTCAAACGATGATTTCTTTGTGGTATTAAATCACATTAATGCGAAATTTGACTTTCCAATACACTATCATCCCGAATATGAATTGAACTTGGTTATAAATTCAAAAGGGAAAAGAATTATTGGAGATTCGATTGAAAATTATGAGAATACCGACTTAGTATTAATTGGACCTAATACTCCACACGCTTGGACTGGAATCATGGACAATTCAAATGCACAAGTAATAACAATTCAGTTTCACAGCAATTTTTTAAGCGACAAATCTTTAAGCCGTAATATTGCTCTTCCACTTAAAGACGTTTTATCAAAATCTCGTAGGGGAGTTCTCTTTTCTCAAGAAACTACAAAAAAAATGGTTGATAAAATTGAAAAATTATCGAATATTCAGGGGTTTGACTCTTTACTGGAGTTTCTTTCAATATTATACGATTTATCGATTTCAAGAAACCAAAAAATGTTGGCTTCAGCTTCATATGTAGGTCATATTGATCCCTCCAAAAGTAGAAGAATTAGAAAAGTTACTGATTACATAAATGATAATTTTCATAATGAAATTCGGATAAAAGAAGTGGCGAAAGAGGCAAACATGTCTGAAACAGCATTTAGCCATTTTTTTAAAAAACAAACGCAACGTTCATTTACTGAATATTTGATAGACGTCAGAATTGGATATGCTGCGAAACTAATCATTGATTCAGAAAAAAATATTAATGAAATTTGCTACGAAAGCGGATTTAATAATATTTCAAACTTTAACCGAACTTTCAAAAATAAAAGAGGAATAACACCCAGCGAATTTAGATCACTTCAAAAACTAATAACAAAACACTAATAAGCATAACCAAAAAACTCCCCCTGAAGTTAACACTTAGATGCTTGTATTCTAAATTTATATTTTTTTAAATATAATAATTCTATTTCGAGTTAAACTCATTATCTTGTTGACCTCAGAAAAACATACCTCACATGGGTATTTCATACAATGGGAAGTGACACCAAATTATTGTCATCTCACACTTCAATGAAGGTATTAGAAAACCACTACATCAATCCACTTTTATTAAACGTTGAAGAAGAGAAATTAATAAGGGTTAAAGTCT
>Ga0233438_10000643_pt1 | contig 42883 bp, 38 predicted proteins | sample SI_123_September_FD_182720 | JGI IMG/M metagenome (GOLD analysis project Ga0233438, IMG submission 182720) | Seawater microbial communities from Saanich Inlet, British Columbia, Canada - SI_123_September2016_10_MG | ecosystem: Environmental > Aquatic > Marine > Inlet | place: Canada: British...
TCCCTATTTCCTTTTCGTGATATTCTAATTGATGTTTGTGTTGCATCTCAATAATCTCTGTCAATCTCCTTTGTTTTATCTCCTCAGGAACATCGTCTTCGTACTTTCTTTCTGCCAAGGTTTTTGGTCTTTCAGAATATTTGTACATGTAAGCAAATGAAAATTTCACTTCTTCCATCAAGCTCAATGTTTCTTGATGCTGCTCTTCAGTCTCACCGCAAAATCCAATAATCAAATCGGTAGAAATTGTTGCTTCTGGCAGAATTCTATGAATAGCAGCAATTCTATTCAAATACCATTCTCGAGTATATCCTCGGTTCATTTTCTTCAATATTTCACTATTACCCGACTGAACCGGCAAGTGAATGTAATTGCAGATGTTTTCATATTTAGCAATAACTTCAAGCACATCATCTCCCATGTCTTTAGGATGCGATGTTGAAAATCTTACTCTTAGTTTAGGATTAATTAATCCAACCATTTCCATTAGTTGAGCAAAGTTAGTTGTAGGAATCGTCTCGTCTTTTATTTCACCTTTCGAAGACATATTCCATCTGTAGCTGTCTACATTTTGTCCCAATAATGTTACTTCCCTGTATCCTCTTTCAAATAAATCTCTTGCTTCAGCCACGATAGTCAATGGATTTCTACTTCGCTCTCTTCCTCTAGTAAAGGGAACCACACAAAAAGAACACATATTGTCACATCCTCTCGTAATCGATACAAAAGCCGTAACTCCTGTGTTATCCAATCTTACAGGTGATATGTCTGCATAAGTTTCTTCACGAGAAAGCAATACATTCACCGATTTTTGCCCTCCTTCTGTTTGATGAAGTAAGTTTGGTAGATCTCTGTAAGCATCGGGTCCCACAACTAAATCAACTAATTTTTCTTCCTCGAGTAAAGCAGCTTTTAGCCTTTCTGCCATGCAGCCAAGTACGCCAACCATTAGTCCTGGTTTGCTTTTTTTCATTTTTTTAAAAGTGGTTAGTCTTTTTCTAACCGTTTGTTCAGCTTTATCTCTAATCGAACATGTATTTAATAGAATCAAATCAGACTCTTCAATATTTCGTGTAGTTGTATATCCGTTTTCGCTCAAAATAGAAGCCACAACCTCACTGTCCGAAAAATTCATGGCACACCCGTAGCTTTCCAAATAAAGTTTTTTACTACTCTCCCCAGATTGATTTTCCAACACCAAAGCCTCTCCCTGTTTGGCTTCGTTTATTGTTTTGTCTATTTTGTCCATTCCTGTATTCGGTTTCAATTAAAGTGCAAAGATAGGAAAAACTGACAGAATTGCAGTCTTTTTTGAGGTTCTTAAAGTTGTCGCAATTCATCTTGTTTTTAGTTCTAAATAGCCTTTGTTCAGCATGAATAAGGGGTCTAAAAAAAATACATTTTGATTTGTGGAAAAAAAGTCCTTAATTTTGCTCAGCTTGAATTTATCTACATTTACAGCCTTTTACGTTTGTAGTATTCGTCTTTAAAGATGAAAAAAAACAATATAACTTTATGTCCAAGAACCTAGTCATAGTTGAGTCACCAGCCAAAGCCAAAACCATAGAAGGGTATTTGGGAGCAGGATTTACCGTAAAATCCAGTTTTGGACACGTGCGTGATATACCAAGAAAAGGAATGGGGATAGATATTGAGAATGATTTTAATCCGAATTACGAAGTATCCGAAGATAAAAAGAAGGTAGTTGCAGAATTGAAGAGATTAACCAAAGCTGCTGACATTGTATGGTTAGCGACTGATGAGGATCGAGAAGGGGAAGCCATTTCATGGCATTTGTACGAAACTTTAGGGTTAAAGACAAAAGAAACGAAAAGAATTACTTTCAACGAAATCACCAAGACTGCGGTACAAAATGCAATCGAAAACCCAAGAAAAATCAACATTGATTTGGTAAATGCACAGCAAGCTCGAAGAGTCTTAGATAGATTAGTTGGTTTTGAACTTTCCCCAGTATTATGGAAAAAAATCAAACCTTCTTTGTCTGCCGGAAGAGTGCAGTCTGTTACCGTAAGATTGATTGTTGAGCGAGAAAGAGAAATTCGAGAATTTAACAGCGTTGCTGCTTTCAAAGTAAAGGCTGAATTTTTATTGGATGGCACAGTAATAAAAGCTGACTTAGGAAAGACATTCAAAACGGAAGAAGAGACATTGAATTTTCTGAACGATTGTGCCTCTGCTCAGTTTTCTATTAATAATATCGAGAAGAAACCGGCTAAAAAATCTCCAGCGCCACCTTTTACGACCTCTACTCTTCAGCAGGAGGCAAGTAGAAAACTGGGATATTCGGTAAGTAGAACTATGAGTGTAGCCCAAAAGCTATACGAAGCTGGTCGAATTACATACATGAGAACCGATTCTATAAATCTTTCGCAAACTGCCCGAAATGGAGCAGAGGCTGAAATAAAAAAAGCTTACGGAAATGATTTTTCTCATCCAAGAGTATTCAAAACAAAGACAAAAGGAGCTCAAGAAGCTCACGAAGCTATTAGACCAACAAGTTTTGCAGTCCATTCTGCTGGAACAGATAGTAGCGAAAATAGGCTTTACGATTTGATTTGGAAAAGAGCAATTGCATCTCAAATGAGTGAGGCAAAACTGGAAAAGACAACAGTAAAAATTGCAGGAGACACAATTAAGGAACTTTTTACTGCTAGAGGAGAGATTATTCTATTCGAAGGTTTTTTGAAAGTGTATTTGGAAGGAAGAGATGAAGACAATGAAGATACTGACGATGACAACGAAGGGATTTTTCCTCCAATGAAAAAAGGAGATTTCTTGGATGTTAAAATTATTGAAGCAACTCAAAGATACTCAAGACCACCAGCGAGATATACAGAAGCTTCTTTGGTAAAGAAACTAGAGGAACTTGGGATTGGACGACCATCTACTTATGCGCCAACCATTACAACAGTTCAAAAAAGAGGGTATGTAACGAAAGATGAAATTGAATACAGCCAAAGGAATTACGCTCAACTTTCCCTGAAAAAAGGCGAAGTGAAGTCAAAACAATTGACTGAAAACTATGGAGGAGACAAAAATAAATTGTCACCTACAGACATTGGAACCGTAGTAAATGATTTTTTGGTAGATAATTTCGATGGAATATTGGATTATAATTTCACTGCATCTGTAGAGAAAGAATTCGATGATATTGCCGAAGGATTGATGAAATGGACAGATATGATCAAGAAGTTTTACAATCCATTTCATGCAAAAGTGGAAAACACACTGGAGCATGGTGAACGTCAATCGGGAGAAAGAGTTTTAGGAGAAGATGAAAAAGGAAATGACATTCTGGTAAGAATTGGAAGGTTTGGGCCAATGGCTCAAATTGGAAGAGTTTCGGAAGAAGAAGACGGACCTGCGCCAAAATTTGCATCGTTACAGAAAAATCAAAGTTTAGAAACAATAACTCTTAAAGAGGTGTTGGATTTATTCAAACTTCCTAAAGAATTAGGTGAGCACAAAGGACATGAAGTGATTGTATCGAATGGGAGATTTGGTCCTTACATTAAATACGATGCTCTATTTGTTTCTATTCCAAAAGGAGAAGAGCCACTCGACATGGAATTGCCTAGAGCTATCGAGCTTATTGTTGCAAAACAAGAAGCAGATGCTCCAATTGCGGAGTATGAAGGTTTGCCAGTTCAAAAGGGATCAGGAAGATTTGGACCATTTATCAAATGGAACGAAATGTTTATCAATGTAAACAAGAAGTACGATTTTGATAACCTTTCAAAAGATGATATTGTTGAATTGATTGAAACCAAGAAGCAAAAAGAAATTGATAAAATCATTCACAACTGGGAAGAAGAAGGTATAAGAGTAGAAAAAGCAAGGTGGGGAAGGTTCAACGTAATTAAAGGGAAAACAAAAATAGAATTGCCAAAAACTACCAAAGCAGAAAAACTAACTCTGGATGAAGTGAAGGCAATGATAGAGAAAGCTAAGCCCGCTAAGAAAAAAGCTGCCCCAAAAAAGAAAACAGTTAAAAAGAAAGTAGCCAAGAAGAAATAACTCTTTGATTAAATGAAAGATTTTTCGATTTTCCTAACTCCAGTTTCAGAAAAGAACCAGGAGGAATTTGCCCAAAACACAAAATCTTTGGGTTCTAAAGTTGTTTTTTACAACGGAGACGAGATAAATAAAAAATACAAAGTTGCGTTTTTAGGTGTAAAAGAGTCAAGAGGGACAGAGGTTGTTTCGGTGAAGGACTCGCCAGATGCAGTGCGTAATCAGTTATACAAATTGTTTCCAGGAACTCAAGTTTCTTGCATTGATTTGGGAAATATAGAGCAAGGCGAATCCCAAGCAGATACTTTTTTTGCTTTGGCTGAGGTTCTTAGTCAATTAATCAAAAAAAATATAATTCCTGTTGTAATTGGCGGGAGCCAAGAATTAACTCTTGGTATGTACAAGGCTTTCGAAAAACTAGAGTTGATTATCAATTTAACGACAATCGATAGGAAAATTGATTTTCAAGCCGTCAACGAAACAACCACAGATTCGTATCTCAAAGATATTTTATTAGCCAAACCAAATTATTTGTTCAATTATGCAAATCTAGGAAGTCAATCTTATTACTTGAATCCAGATAACGTGCAAATGATGCACAAGTTGTTTTTTGAAACAAAGAGGCTGGGCGAACTTCAAAGTAATATGGAATTGGCAGAGCCGATTCTTAGAAATTCCAATCTGGTAAGTTTTGATTTAAATAGTATCCGACAAAGCGAAGTTCCGGGTACTAGTTTTGCATCGCCTAATGGTTTTTTTGGAAATGAAGCGTGTCAAATAGCCAGATATGCTGGTATTAGTGATAAGTTAAATGCGATTGGGTTTTTTGAAATGACACCAGAATATGATATTCACAATCAAACGACACAACTTGTAGCTCAAATGATTTGGTATTTTTTGGATGGAGTGGCTCACAGAAACAATGAATCCCCAATCTCAAACAGCAAGTATTACACTAATTATAAAGTTGTAATTTCTAATACCGAAGAAGAGTTGATATTCATAAAGAGTCAAAAATCTGGAAGGTGGTGGATGAAAATTCCTTATCCGCCCTCTAAGAAAAGAAAGTTCGAAAGACACCATTTAGTGCCATGCTCATACCATGATTATGAAATAGCGCTGCAAGATGAAATGCCTGACTTATGGATAAATACCTACAACCGAATTCATTCCTAACTCTTATTTTTGTTAATTTAAATAAAATTCTTCAAGAATTTAACAAGAAACATTTGACAAAAAATTTTCTGATCCCGATTTTTTCACTATTTTAGCAGTTCATTCCATAATGAACAATCATATGAAAAAATTAGTACTAGTAGCGTTTGTGGTAAGTTTGGCTTTTGTTTCAAAAGCACAGCAAGATCCGCAGTTTACTCATTTTATGTTCGATCAATTGTCTTTTAATCCAGCCTCTGTTGGTTTCAAAGACGCGTTTTGTCTTACAGCAATTTCAAGAAGACAATGGACAGGCTTTAGTGCCGGTGAGCCAAATACTACCCTTATTAATTTTACAGCACCTAAAATCGGGCTGATAAAAGGAGGTTTAGGTTTTTCATATTACAATGACCAAATTGGTTGGGAAAAGAACAATGTATTTAGGTTGTCTTATTCTTTACACTTGAGGGACATCGGTCTTAGTGATATTGGAGGAGGTAACTTTGCAATTGGATTGTCTGCAGGTTATTTTCAAAAAAACATTAACGGAGCCTGGATAACCCCTGACGGAATACCAGGAGGTACGACTGCAGGCTTAGATCAATCTATTCCTACTGGGAATCAATCAGAAGGAGGAGTGACTTTCAACGCTGGTCTTTATTATAAAAACCCAAGCATATATTTGGGAGTTTCAACAACTAACATTTCACAAACAGAATTGAAAGCATTAAGTGTTTCTGCTTCAAGACATTATTTCGTAATGGGAGGATATGAATCACCGGCTTTATTTGGTGGATTTGTGCTGAAACCAAACGTTATGATTAAGTCTGACGGTGTAAAAACACAATATGATTTCAATTTACACGTTTTAGCTTTCAATACGTTTTGGGCTGGAGCAACTTACCGTCACAATGATGCTATTGCACCAATGGCGGGTCTTCAGTTGTTGAAAGGAGGAGCTCTGAAAGTTGGTTATTCTTATGGTTTAGGTACCTCTTTCTTGAGTAACTATTTCTCTAATGGAAACCACGAAATCATGTTAAATTATTGTTTCAGTGTTACACCGCCAATTAGAGAAGAAAAGGAAGTTCACCCATATTTTTTGTAAAAAAATAAAACATAATTAAATTTTTAACGTAATAAGGATTGAATTTTGAGTTATTAACAATATATTTGTTAATAATTCTAAAGAAAAGAATAAGAGATATGAAAAGATTAGCAACAATGATAGGGTTTGCGGTTTTGGTATTTGCCAGCTGTCAAACGGGTAACGGTGAGTTGATTGGTGTGCAAGGAAGACCAGAGTGGTATGGGTACGATCCATTGGATATGCAATATATTGCTGCAGGAAGTTTCCAGATGGGACAAAGTGACCAAGATGTTCCTTTTACTCAACAGAATAAAACAAAGACAGTGACTGTTTCTGCATTTTATATGGATCACACAGAAATTACAAACAACGAATATCGTCAGTTTGTATATTGGGTGAGAGACTCAATTGCAATGAGATATTTAGCGGAGGAATTTCCAGAAGAATTTTTAATTCCTACGTATGACGATGAATTGGAAGAAAAAGATGAAGAAGATTGGAATTTGGATTGGGATGTTGAAATTGATTGGGAAGATCCAGATTTTTATCCAATCTTAATGTCTGAAATGGTGTTGCCAGAAAATCAAAGGTTTTATGGTGCTAGAGAGATCGATGTAAGAAAATTAATGTTTGATTATTACTGGATTGATTTCAAGGCAGCGGCTTCAAAGGGTAGAACTGTAGTCAAAGCTATTTCTAACACAGAATATGAAGACAGAGAAGAACATAGATTGAAGATGAAAGACGAGGGATTTGATTTTCCTGTAGATCAGTACGATGAAGAGGTTCAGCAAGGAAGAGATTTGGACCTAGGTTGGAGAAACAGCAAAGGACAAAATAATTCAATACGAGCGCACTCTGATCGATCAAGATTTATCATACATGAACAAATTAATGTCTATCCTGATACTTTGGTATGGGTAAATGACTTTGCCTATTCATATAATGAGCCATATGCAAGACAGTATTTTTCAAGTGTTGCCTACGATGATTATCCAGTTGTTGGTGTTACTTGGTCACAAGCAAAAGCATTTTGTGTATGGAGAACGAATTTATTAAATGGACATTTAGGAAGTATTGGAGACCCAAGAATCGATGATTTTAGATTACCTACAGAAGCTGAATGGGAATATGCAGCAAGAGGTGGGTTAGATCAAAGTCCTTACCCTTGGGGAGGTCCTTACATCAGAAACTCAAAAGGATGTTTCTTAGGAAACTTTAAGCCAATGAGAGGAAGATACATGGAAGATGGAGGAACTTACACTGTAAAAGCTACATCTTATCATCCAAATGACTACGGATTGTATTGCATGGCAGGAAATGTTGCTGAATGGACAAATACTGCTTATGACGAATCAATGTATGAGTTTTCACATGATTTGAATCCAGAATACGAGTACAATGCATTGGATCATGATCCAATTTCAATGAAAAGAAAAGTGATTAGAGGTGGGTCTTGGAAAGACATTGGTTATTACCTGCAAACTGGTTCTAGAACATACGAGTACCAAGATACGGCAAAAAGCTACATTGGCTTTAGATGTGTGTCAGCCTATTTAGGTAGAGGAGGAAATGAAAAAGGAGGAGACGTCAACTAAAAATTAAATAACTTTATCGAATATAATCTCATTTGAATCAGGTGTTCAGATAGTAAAATAGAAAAACAAACAAACAAACTAAAAAAGAAAAAAGTCTATGAAACCAGGAACTAAAGCATGGAAAAATTTTATGTCAAAACTGTACGGAATTGGTGCAGCTGTTGTAATTGTAGGAGCACTATTTAAAATTCAACACTGGCCAGGAGCGAGTTTGATGCTTACAGTTGGTCTTGGAACGGAAGCAGTTATTTTCCTATTCTCAGCCTTTGAGCCAATTCATGAAGAGTATGATTGGACATTGGTTTACCCAGAATTAGCTTTAGGTCATGGTTCTGATGACGATGAAATTACTTCACTTTCACACAAAAGCGGAACTGTTACACAGCAATTGGATGGAATGTTGGAAGAAGCAAAAATAGATGGAGCTTTGATTGAAAGCTTAGGAGCTGGAATGAGAAACTTGTCTGAAACAGCAAACAAAATAAGCAATATGTCTGATGCTACTTCTGTTTCTGCGGATTACACAAATAGCTTGAAAAATGCTGCTGCAAAAGTAGACGGTTTAGCTGACTCTTACACAAAAGCAAGTGAATCTCTAATGGGATTGACAAATGCAACAGAAGCTGGACAATCGTTTGGAGAAGAAATGCAAAAGGTTGCAGGAAATCTTACTGCTTTGAACAAAGTATATGAAATGCAACTTGAAGGAGCGACTGAATCATTAGAAAACTCTAAGAAAATTCAATCTGGAATTGGTGAAATGATGGGAACTCTTGCAGATTCTGTTGAAGACACTAGAAACTACAAAACTAACATTACAGAGTTGAGTAAAAACTTACAAGCTCTGAACAAAGTATATGGAAATATGCTAAATGCCATGAATATTAACCCGAACGGTTAAGATTCTATTGTATTAAAACAATTATTAACTTTTTAAAACAAGAAAAAAATGGCAGGTGGAAAAGAAACCCCAAGGCAGAAAATGATTGGAATGATGTACTTAGTACTAACAGCGATGTTGGCACTAAACGTCTCCAAGAGTATTCTTGACGCCTTCGTTACAATAGATGAACAATCATTGGAACAAAATACAAACATAGTACAATCGATAAATGGTATTAATACCAAAATCGGTTTTTTAATGCAAGATCCTCAATCTAAGAAATCTGCAGAGGATATTTTACCTTTGTTCAATAAAGTTGCTGAGAAAGCAAATGCTGTAGATGATCATATCTACAACGAAATGAATGAGATGTTTCTGGAAGTTGAAGATAAAAAGTGGTTTACAAAAAATCCTGAAACTCAAATAACAGAATATCTTCCAATTGAAGATATAAGTAAAAAGGATGATTATGATACACCTTCTAGATTATTTGGGGGGGATACTCCTGAGTCAACTAAGAGAGGAAAGAAATTTCGAGAAGACTTAATCAAGTATCGTGATGAAATCATCTTAATTGTTGCAGATTCTATTAAAATAGATGGTAAAGTATATAATGTCAAAAAGGAGAATCTACAAAGTTTTGAAGGTTTTCAGAAATTTTTAAGTGATGAAAATCATCCAAATAAAACTGAATTGGCGGAAATATACCGAAGCCTTACAAAACCGGAAAAAGTAAAGCAACACAAAGAAGATAAAGATTGGAACGTAGCAAGATTCTACCACCAACCTATAGTTGGAGTAATTAGTACAATGACTTCTTTGAGAAATGATGTTAGGTTAGCTCAAGAAAAAGCTTCCAAAATGTTAATGTCAAGAGTAGAAACTCCAATGATGAATATTAACAAAGTAGAAGCGCAAGTAATAGCATCTACTCAGTACTTAAACGTGGGTGAAAAACTAGACGTGAAAGTAGGAATTGTTGCTTTTGATTCTACAAAAAAATACCCAATCAAATATAGAATGGGTGACGCTGGAGATTACGCTACTTCAGATTCAGGTGCATTTGTAATTAGTGCCGGATCACCAGGGAAAAGAAACTTGGAAGGGAACTTATCGGTTGAATTGGCAGGTGTTGCAACTGAATTGCCGTTTGCATTTGAGTATACAGTAGGAAAGCCTTCGGCTTCTATTGCTGCTCCAGAACTTAATGTCATGTACAGAGGTTACGACAATAAGATTCAGGCAGTTGCTTCTGGTTATCCACCAGATGCAGTGAAAGTTTCTTGTTCAGGTTGTAGTTCTTTTTCCAAAAAAGGTGACTTGTATATCGCTAAAGTTGGTGGAGGTAAAGAAGCTACTGTTTCTGTAACTGCTGACGGTAAAAAAGTGGGAATGCAGAAGTTTAGAATCATGCCTATGCCAAAGCCACAACCTTACTATGCAGGAAGAACTTATGGTGACAATACGATTAAAAATGGATTGTTGAAACAAACACCACCTTTGACTGCAAAGTTGGCTGATTCTCCTTTGGATGTTCAGTTTTCTGTAAAATCATTTACTCTAGAGGTAATTGTAAACGGAAAGTTGATTGAAGAAAAAGGAAGGGGAGGGTCATTAACTCCTAAAATGAAAAACTTGTTGAAGAACGCTAAGAAAGGACAAAAAATTTACTTCAGTGATGTAATGGTTGCTGGTCCTGACGGAAAGTCTAAACCAATTGGTGGACTTACTTTCAAAGTGTTGTAAGACAATATTTGAATCAAAAATGCGTACTAGTTAAATACGGATAAAATAGAAACGAAATGAAGACGAAAATAATAGCAATAGCGATAGCAGCCTCACTCATGATGACTGGATTTGCATTTGGACAGCTCCAAAGTACAGGAGTGTCACCTTCCAATGTTTTGGATGGATTGTATGTTCAGCAGCATATCCCCACTAAGAAAGTGATTTCTTACGTACCATTAAGAGAGGCTGATGTAATGTGGAGCAAGAGAATTTGGAGAGTGATTGACGTTCAGCAAAAGCTTAACTTTCCTTTGTTTTACCCAAGAGAGCCATTAACAGATAGAATGGCAATGTGGGATATTATTAAGTATGGAATTGAGACTGAAGGAAGTTTAACTCCTTATGAAATCAATGGAAATGGTAAGTTAGATTGGGATGGAGAATTTTTGTACCCAGTAGTTGCTCCTCAGGGAAATACGAATGATACAAATTACAAAACAACCATTGATAACTTATTGTACAATACATCTCAAGTTCAGAAATTAGATGAAAATGGTGAACCAATGTACGATGATGAAGGTGACGATATTTTCATTACTTCTAAAAATGCTATCACTGCCGATAATATCATGCAGTATTTAGTAAAAGAAGATTGGTTTTTTGACAAGCAAAGATCTGTGATGGATGTAAGAATTATTGGTATTTGTCCAATCATTGCAACTTACGATGAAGATGGAGAATTTAAAGCACCAAAGCAATTGTTTTGGTTGTATTTCCCAGAGTGTCGTTATGTATTCCAAAATTACTTTGTATACAACAGACAAAATGATGCTCAAAGAATGTCATTTGATGATTTGTTCTGGAAAAGACAATTTGCAAGTTACATTTACAAAGAGTCTAACGTATATGACAGAGAAATAAATCACTACGAAAAGAACGGAATCAAAGTTCTATTGGAAGGTGAAAAAATCAAAAACAAAATGTTGAATATAGAGCACGATTTGTGGCACTTATAATCAGATAATAATAGTAAAAAGATGGCTGCATAGAATTTCTATGCAGCCTTTTTTATTCAAGAAAAGGAAAGAATAGAAATGAAAAAAATACTAATAACAGGAGGAGCTGGATTTATTGGTTCACATGTGGTAAGGTTGTTCCTTAAGAAATATCCAAACTACGAAATAGTGAACCTGGATAAACTTACTTATGCAGGAAATTTGGAGAATTTGAAAGACATAGAATCCAATCCAAATTATTCGTTTGTGAAAGGCGATATAGTGGATGAAGATTTTATAATGAATTTGTTTCAAGAGAATAAATTTGACGGAGTAGTGCATTTGGCTGCAGAATCTCATGTAGATAGGTCTATTTCCAATCCTACCGAGTTTATTAAGACAAATGTGATGGGGACAATAAATTTGCTGAATGCAGCGAGAAATAGCTGGGGAAACGATTTTGAAAACAAAGTATTTTACCACATTTCTACGGATGAAGTATATGGTTCGCTGGGAAAAGAAGGATTCTTTTTGGAGGAAACTCCTTATGACCCTCGAAGTCCTTATTCTAGTTCAAAGGCGAGTTCGGATCACTTGGTTCGTGCTTATTTTCATACTTATGGAATGCCTGTAAAGATTTCTAATTGTTCTAACAATTACGGATCACATCAATTTCCCGAAAAATTGATACCCTTAATGATTCATAATATTCAACAAAACAAACCGCTTCCTGTTTACGGAGAAGGATTGAATATAAGAGACTGGTTGTGGGTGAATGATCATGCTAGAGCTATTGATGTAGTTTTTCATAATGGTGTTTTGGGAGAAACCTACAACATTGGAGGAAATAATGAATGGACAAACATCGATTTAGTGAAACTTCTGTGCCAAACAATGGATAGAAAATTGGGAAGGCCCGAAGGTGAGAGTGAAAAACTAATTACTTATGTAACGGATAGAGCTGGACATGATATGCGTTATGCTATAGATGCTTCCAAAATAAAAAGAGAGCTTGGTTGGGAGCCATCCATTACTTTCGAGAAAGGCTTGGAAGATACCGTAGAATGGTATTTGAGTAACAGTGATTGGTTGAATAATGTAACATCTGGAGATTACCAGAGCTATTACGAAAAACAATATAAATAATTGAAAAGACAACTCTAAAGGTTGTCTTTTTTTGTTTTATTCCACATAAAAATGGAAGAGTTGTTTTTTAGTTGTTCTGGATTTTTGGCTAGAATAATGTAGACAATATCAATGGCAGGAAGAACGAAAAAGCCTCCTCCAAGTGTCAGTGTGTAGGTGATTGGGATTCGAGCAGTTGTTCCAAGATACAATCGATGAACTCCAAAAACTCCCAGCGTTACAGCTAACGCAACAGCAGTAATTTTCATTTTTCTAAATTGTTTAGGAGAAATACTATCAACTGTGGCAAGATGTTCGGTGAGAATAGTATCCGAATCGTTTTGAAAAACTTCAAAACTTGCGTTTATATTTTCTTCAGCCCAAGCGAATTGCGGAACAAATAGGGTGATTAACAAACCAAAAAGAAAATATTTCATGCAGTGTGATTTTGGACTTCCCAAAATTAAATAAAATTATACAATAAAAAAGCCTGTCCCAATTGCTTCGGACAGGCTATATTTATTGTGAATTATAACGCTTATTTGTTGTTTGCGTAGTTTTTAGAGACTTCTTCCCAGTTTATTACATTAAAAAATGCATTGATGTAATCTGGTCTTCTGTTTTGATAATTTAGGTAATACGCATGCTCCCATACATCAATTCCCATAATTGGGAATCCAGAACAACCCACACCAGACATCAATGGATTGTCTTGGTTTGGCGTACCGCAAACTTCTAATTTTCCTCCAGGGTGAACACATAACCAAGCCCATCCAGAACCAAATTGAGTAGCTGCAGCATTTGAAAATGCAGTTTTGAAATCTTCAAAAGATCCAAAAGCATCATTGATTGCTGAAGCCAATTCTCCTGTAGGTTCTCCACCTCCATTTGGAGACATTACAGTCCAAAACAATCTGTGGTTGTAAAAGCCTCCTCCGTTGTTTCTTACTGCACCATTCGACATATCAAGGTTTTTAAGAATTTCTTCAATTGATTTTCCATCAAGATCTGTTCCTTCAATCGCTCCATTTAGTTTTGTAGTGTATCCATTATGATGTTTGCTATGGTGAATTTCCATAGTTCTTGCATCTATATGTGGTTCCAATGCATCGTATGCATAAGGTAATTCTGGTAATGTGAATGCCATAATTTATTTAGTTTAAAAGTTAATTTTTATTTAGAACAAATATAATTAATCCAAATTGGAATGTAAAGAAAAAGAGCTCCTCAATGAAAAGCTCTTTTGTGAAATAAAGTAAAGGTCTATTTTGTGCCGGTTAATTGTTTGTAATTAACACCATACAGAATAATGAAAATGACAGAAAATACACTGCTCAAAATTACTACTCCTGCCGCTAATTTATTGTCCAGTACCGTCACTGGAACCGAAATTTCGATGGCGGTAGCCATTATATACATCCAGAAACCTAGTTTCAATAGTTTTCTCATAAGAAGAGCAGCAACAATACTTAGCACATAAACGATCATGCTATTGTAATTGAGAAATTCGGCATGCTCCAATACGATGTCAGCAGTATTAAAAATCACTTCCAGAAAAGGTTCTCCTGGTTTTCCTTTGATGTCTACTTTGCCAATTTCTTCTTGAATAGTATCCACTCTTCCAGATAAGACAAAAGCGTTTACAATACTTGAAATGAGCATCATAAAACTCCAACCAATTGTCATGATTGTGAGTACATTGAGCATTTCAGGAACTTTCTTTTTCATTTTTTTAGTTTTCTAAAACATCATCTAAGATGTCGTCATTTCCTCCAGTAGGATTAATTCCTTTGTATTGGGCATCTCCAAAACCAAGGATAGGTATAAAAATAAAAGACAACAGCACTAAGCCTACGGTAAATCCATCTCCTTTTCCAAATCGTGTTGAGATTGCTGACCAAACCATAATTGAGGCAACAAGGTTTACTAGAGGGACAAAGAATAAAAGCATCCACCAACCTGGTTTCTCAGCTATTTGTGTTAGAACATAAATGTTGTAAAAAGGAACTAGAGCTGCCCATCCTGGCTGTCCAGCTTTTTCGAACATTTTCCAGATTGAGGCAATCAAAAAGACTATAAGTCCGATATAAATAATAAGTATTAAGAACATAATAGATGGTTTTTTAAGGTTAATAAGATTCAAAATAGCGAGAATTTATGAAATCACGAAATTCTGAACTAGTTTTTAGTAACTTTGCTCAGATAAAAATAGGATATGGAAACACAAGAAATGCCAATTACAATTTATTCGGAAATGACCCCGAACCCGAACACAATGAAATTTGTAGCCAACAAGATGCTTGTGGGCGAAGATGTAGTTGCAGAATATTTGAGCAAAGAGGAAGCAATAAACTCTTCGGAAATAGCTGAATCTTTATTCGATTTTCCTTTTGTAAAGGGAGTTTTTATCACAAGAAACTTTATTACGGTTTCCAAAATGGCTGAAATTGAATGGGAAGATATCACCCTAGAATTAAGGTTGTTTATAGCCGATTCCCTTAAAAAGAATCCAGTTGTGGTTTCTTCGTTGCCCATTCCAAAGGCAACAGAAAGTGATGAGAAAAAGGAAGTTCCAGCGCATTTTGAGCCAACAATTACCTCCGAATTGGATCAAAAAATTGTAGACTTATTGGAGGAATTTGTTCGTCCGGCAGTAGAAAATGATGGAGGAGCTATTCATTTCAAATCGTTTGATGAGGGAAAAGTTACCGTAATTTTGAAAGGTTCTTGTAGCGGTTGCCCTTCTTCCACAGCTACTCTAAAAGGAGGTGTAGAACAATTATTGAAATCGCACTTGCCTGATGTAACTGAAGTAATAGCCGAAGCACAATAATATGGAAAAGTTTAACAGAGGTTTAGAAAAATTTTGGCTGTATTTTTCGATTTTAGTAGCCGTTTTTTGTGTCTACGAATTTATTGTAGATGATGTTCAAACAGCAAAATTTTACCTGTTATTTTTAATCTTGCCTACAGTTATGTATTTGCTCAGGAGGTACATTCGTATAAGAATGGAAAAAAACAACTCACATTCCAAGAAGGATAAATCATGATTTCAAACCTTTTTGTGTATATTCAACCCACGAATTTCTTTTAAATGGAACACTACGTGTTACTTGTCATTTTATTGTCTTTGTTGTTTTCCGCGTTTTTTTCGGGAACCGAAATCGCTTACCTGCAATCCAATAGACTGAAAATTGAGATAGATAAAAAGCAAGGTATTGTGAGCGCAAAAATCTTGTCTTTTTTTGTAAAAAATGAATCCAAATTCATTACCACCTTACTTTTAGGAAATAACATAGCTTTGGTAGTTTATGGTATTTTTATGGGAGAGTTAATTATTGTTAAGCTTTTTCCTGTCCACGTCAACACTACTGAGTTGCCAGGAGTTATTTTACTTACTCAAACGCTTATTTCTACTCTCATTATATTGGTAACAGCTGAGTTTTTACCAAAAACTATTTTTCGTATTAACCCAAACAGAACTCTCTCCATTTTGGCTTATCCACTAGCGGTTGTTTATGGTGTTTTGTACATCCTTACTATGCTGGTTACGCTTATTTCTGGATTGATTTTAGGATTGTTTGGCAGTAAACAAGTGATTGGCGAAGTAAATTTTGGAGCTATAGATTTGGATGATTACCTGAACAAATCAACAAAAGTTCAAACGGACAAGGAACAAGATCACGAGGTGCAGTTGTTTCATAATGCACTGAACTTTAATAAAGTAAAAGCAAGAGACTGCATGATTCCGAGAACAGAGATAAAGGCTGTGAACGTGGAATCATCTGTAGAAGAACTAGGAAAAGAATTTGTAGAAACAGGTTATTCCAAAATAATGGTATTCAGGGATACAATAGATAATATTATAGGGTATGTACATTCTTTTGAAATGTTTAAAAACCCAGAAAGTATCACAGAGATTTTGAGACCTGTAGGAATTGTAGCGGAATCTATGCCGGTGAATAAGTTGTTGAATCAATTTATAAAACAAAAGCAGGGAATCACCATTGTGGTGGATGAATATGGAGGGACAGCAGGTATTATTACGATGGAAGATGTGGTTGAGGAGATTTTTGGAGAGATAGAAGATGAACACGACAGCGAAGAATTGATCGAAGAAAAGCACAATGAATCTGTATTTATATTTTCTGGAAGGCAAGAAATTGCATACATAAATGGAGAATATGGATTAGAATTACCAGAGTCTGACGAATACGAAACTCTTGCAGGATTAGTTGTTACCATTCACGAGAATATTCCTAACGAAGGAGATATTATAGAAATAGATGAATTCCATTTTGAAATCTTAGAATGTTCCAATTCAAAAATCGAAAAAATAAAATTGATACAAAATGTCTGATTCTACTTTGTCGGTTTTTTCTGATGAGCATTTTATGAAACAAGCCTTTAATCAGGCTAAATTGGCTTTTGATTCAGGAGAATTACCTGTGGGAGCTGTAATTGTATCCAACAATAAAATTATCGCCAGAGCTCATAATCAAACAGAATTGTTGAATGATTTTACTGCTCATGCAGAAATGTTAGCCTTTACTTCGGCTAGTGAGTTTTTTGGAAGTAAATACCTCAATACTTGTACTTTGTACGTAACATTAGAACCTTGTGTAATGTGCGGAGGAGCTGCATTTTGGACACGTATAAAAAAGGTGGTTTATGGAGCTTCGGACGCAAGAAAAGGATTTTCTACCTTGCAAGAAAATATCTTACATCCCAAAACAGAAATCAAGGCGGGTGTAATGGAAAAAGAATGTTCTGATATTCTAGATCTTTTTTTTGAGCAAAAGAGAAGTGAATAGAGCAGAAAACTTCATTTAAAATTACATTTAAACCCTCACTATTAAAAAATACTTGTTTATCTTTACTCTACTTTTTTCGGAGAGATTGAAGAATTATGGCTAAAAAATTGAAGCATAGTATAGAACTTACGGTTTATTCCAATGTGCATGAGCTATCTCCGGAAGATAAAGAACTTGTGATAAAGGCTAAAGAAGTGAGCAAAAAAGCTTACGCTCCTTACTCACAGTTTTATGTGGGTGCAGCCATTCGGTTGGATTCCAACGAAATTGTTGAGGGAAGTAACCAAGAAAACATGGCTTACCCTTCGGGAATGTGTGCCGAGAGAGTTGCGATTTATTATGCAAACTCTCATCACTCTGACAAAAAAATAGATACGATTGCTGTTACAGCTTTTGCAAAAAAGTTTGATGTCAATCACCCTGTTTCGCCCTGCGGTGCTTGTAGGCAATCGATGGCGGAATACGAATTGAAACAAAACCAACCGATACGGTTAATTATGACTGGAGAGTCGGGAGAAGTATATATAGCGGAAAGTATTGAAACGGTACTTCCTTTTATGTTTAATGAAATTGAATTGAAAAAAGAATAATTATGGCTACAGCTACAAAAAAAGCGTCAAGCAAATCAAAATTAAAGCATTCGAAAGCTCAGTACATGAAATGGTACGAGGACATGTTGTTGATGAGAAAATTTGAAGAAAAAACTGGTCAACTTTACATCCAACAAAAGTTTGGAGGATTTTGTCACTTGTACATTGGTCAAGAGGCTATCGTAGCAGGTACAGTGAGTGCAACAAGAAAAGGAGATAAGCACATTACAGCATACAGAGATCATGCACATCCGATAGGATTGGGAATGCATCCAAAGTATGTAATGGCAGAATTGTACGGAAGATCTACGGGGTGTTCCAAGGGAAAAGGTGGTTCTATGCACATGTTTGATACTGAATTAGGATTGTGGGGTGGACACGGAATTGTGGGAGCTCAAATTCCTATGGGAGCAGGTCTTGCTTTTGCAGAGCGATACAATAAAACTAAAAATGTAGTTGTTACTTCTTTTGGAGATGGAGCTGCTCGTCAAGGAGCATTGCACGAAACATTTAATATGGCAATGATGTGGAAACTTCCAGTGATTTTTGTTATTGAAAATAACAACTATGCAATGGGAACATCGGTGGAGAGAACTACCAATGTAAAAGACATGAGTAAAATGGGGTTGTCTTATGACATGCCTAGTGAAACTGTAGATGGAATGAGCTGTGAGGCTGTACATGCTGCAATGGAAACTGCTGTTGCAAGAGCCAGAAAAGGTGATGGACCAACTTTACTGAACATCGAGACATACAGATACAAAGGACATTCAATGAGTGATCCTCAAAAATATAGAAGTAAAGAGGAGGTTGAAAACTACATGGAGATTGATCCAATTACTCAAGTGTTGAAAACGATAAAAGATAATAAGTTTGCAACTGAGAAGCAGTTGGAGGCGATTGACAAAAAAGTAAAAGATTTGGTGGCAGAATCAATAAAATTTGCCGAAGAATCTCCTTACCCTGAGGCAGACGAATTATACGAAGATGTATACAAAGAGGAATATCCATTTCTTATTGAATACAAGTAAACCAAATTAACCAAAAAGAAAAACTAAGATAAAGAGATATGGCTGAAATTATTAGAATGCCCAAGTTGAGTGATACAATGGTAGAAGGGGTAGTTGCAGAGTGGCATAAAAAAATAGGAGATAGCGTAGAAGAAGGAGAACTAATTGCAGAAATTGAAACGGACAAAGCAACCATGGAATTTGAATCCTTTTTTGATGGTGTTTTGTTGCACATCGGAGTAGAAAAAGGAAAAGGAGCTCCAGTAAATGATATTTTAGCAATTATTGGTGAAAAAGGAGAAGATGTTTCTGGTATTTTAAAAGATGAGGCGAGTGGAGCGAATGTTTCTGAAGAGCCAAAAGAAGAGCCAAAAGCAGAATCTAAACCAGCTCCAGCAGCACCAAAAAAAGAAACTCCAAAAGCTGCGCCAGCACCAACAAAAGTAGTGGTGGAAGCTCCAAAAGCTCAGCCTTCTTATTCTGAAGCATCAAGTGACTTGAAAATATCACCACTTGCCAAGAAATTAGCAGCAGACAAGGGGTTGAATTTATCTCAAATAAAAGGAACAGGAGAAAACGGAAGAATTGTAAAAAGAGACATTGATAATTTCAAAGGAGGAAATGCGGCAAATTACATCAACCGTGAAACCTACACAGAAATACCGGTTTCTCAGATGAGAAAAACAATTGCCAGAAGATTGGGAGAGAGTAAATTTACTGCGCCTCATTTTTATCTTACGGTAGCAATTGATATGGACAATGCAATGGAGGCGAGAGCTGCAATCAACAAGAGCATTGCACCAAACAAAGTTTCTTTTAATGACTTAGTTATCAAGTCATGCGCAACTGCATTGAAACAACATCCAGCAATAAATAGTGCTTGGATGGGCGATACTATTCGTCAGAACGAACATGTAAATATTGGAGTAGCTGTATCAGTAGAGGATGGGCTTCTTGTGCCAGTAGTGAGATTTGCAGATGGAAAAACATTGACTCAAATTTCTACAGAAGTAAGAGAATTTGCTAAAAAAGCGAAAGACAAAAAACTACAACCTCAAGATTGGGAAGGAAATACCTTTACTATTTCTAACCTAGGAATGTTTGGTATAGAGGAGTTTACTGCAATTATAAACACTCCAGACTCTTGTATTTTGGCAATTGGAGGAATAAACCAAGTGCCAGTTGTAAAGAATGGAGAAGTAGTGCCAGGAAATATTATGAAGGTGACTTTGTCTTGCGATCACAGAGTAGTGGATGGAGTTGCAGGATCTCAATTCTTGAATACTTTCAAAAATCTTATGGAAAATCCAGTATTGCTTTTGGGCGCTTATAATATTTAATAAGTGCTTTTGGCACAGGTTTTGGACTTCTGAATAAAACTAAAAATTTATGAAAAAGATACTTGTAATTCCTGCTTTGATTGTAATTCTTTTTGCCTGTAAAACGCAAAAAGGGGGAGATAAATCTAATGCCATAGAAGTTACTGAAGTTGTGAAAGTAATTGAGCCAAAATTTAGTTTAGTTGATATTTCTGGTGATTTTGTAGTTTCAAAAATGACAGATTGGGAGTTTGAGAGTGACGCGCCTACCTTGAGAATTGAATCAAATGGTATCGTAAGTGGACACAATGGATGCAATACTTATTTTGGAAGGATAAACCCAAATGCGAACAACAGCATAGATAAGTTGGGCTCTACGAGGATGGCGTGTAGCGGAAAGCAAGGCGAGCTAGAAAAAACCTTTATGAATTGGATGCGCAATGTGGATAGTATTTCTCGATTTGGGAATGAAATCCAGTTTTTTTCTGAAGAAACAATTGTGATTGTGGCAAAAAAGCTTAATCTCACAGGCGAATTCATAGTTTCATCAGTAGGTAGAATCTATAGCGAGAACAGAGGAATGAAATTTAGTATCTCTGAAGAAAGAATATCTGGAAGTACAGGATGTAATTCGTTTTTTGGTTCAGTAGTTCAAAAAGGAAGAGACTTAAGCTTTACAGAAATTGGAGCCACCGAAAGAGCATGCAAAGATAATGATAGTTCATTGGAATCTCAATTTTTGAAAGGAATGAGTGAGGTGTCTTATTTTACTCAAAAAGGTGATAAAATTGAATTTTACAAAGGAATTGATTTATTGTTTACAGCTAAAAAGATTTCGGAAAAGTAATATACAGATTCAAAGCAATTGATTTAGAACTTCAATAGCTTTGTATAGAAATAAAATGTTAACCAGATAATAAATACAAGAATATGTATCCAGAAGAAATAACAGCCCCAATTAGAGAAGATTTGGTTGGAGCAGGGTTCCAAGAACTGAGAAACCCAAACGAAGTTGATGAAATAATGAATCAAGGAGGTACCACTCTTTGTGTGATAAACTCAGTGTGTGGATGTGCAGCAAGAAATGCACGACCAGCCGCAAAATTATCCGTTCAGCTATCAGAAAAACAACCAACTAATTTAGTTACTGTATTTGCAGGAGTAGATGCTGAGGCAGTTGCACAAGCAAGAAAATACACATTGCCTTATCCATCGTCATCTCCTTCAATTGCTTTGTTTAAGGATGGTAAATTGGTGCACTTTTTAGAAAGACACCATATTGAAGGAAACACAGCTGAAGCCATTGCAGATAACTTAGCTGCAGCTTACACTGAATTTTGTTAATGAAACTAAATATTCTAGAGTCCTTAGGACGATTGGAATGTTGTAAGTTTATAAATATTATAAAAAGGGAGAAACACTTGTTTCTCTCTTTTTTTGTGGCATTAATTTTCTAAAACCACTTTCAAGTCGTTGTTGGTTTGCGAAATGATGAATTCGCGTCCTGCTTCATCCCATATTCCCGAAGCTATTTCTTCTTTTATTCGCTCTTTAATTCTTTGTTTCGAGGCCAAAATATCTGAATTACTTCCTGTGATTTCTTTTGTTTTGGCAAATTTCACAAAGGAGTTGAACAGCATGTCGCTTACAGAGAAGTGTGAATTGAAATTGCTCAAACCTTTTGAGGTTAAGCTCTTTCTGTTTTTCTTGAGATAATCAATCGTAAATTCGGTTAAGACTCGGCTATATGCAATTTTTCTATAATAAGAAGAGTATCCAGACGTATCATAGGGAATAAAAACATCAGGCATTATTCCTCCACCACCATACACAATTTTTCCTCCAGGCGTTGTATAGCTTAATGAATCAGCAAAAATAGTGGAATCTACTTCAAACAATTCTCCATTTCGGTCTCTGTCATACAATTCCATCATGTAGTCATAATGATTTCCTTTTTTGTAAGGTTTCTGAATGCTTCTTCCCGTAGGAGTGTAATAACGAGCAATTGTAATCCTGATTGAGGAGCTGTCGGCCAGCATCACAGGTTTTTGAACCAAGCCCTTACCAAACGATCTTCTTCCGTATACTGTTCCTCTGTCGTTATCTTGGATAGCCCCAGCTACAATTTCACTCGCGCTTGCAGATTCGCTATCAATTAATACGGAGAGGGAGATGTTTTTGAGTATTCCTCCCGATGTCGAAAAGGCAGAATTCTTTTTTCCATCTTTTTCTTTGGTATACACAATCAGTTTACCTTCTTCTAAAAATTCATCAACAATTTGTTCGGCTATTTGCAGGTAACCTCCACCATTTCCCCTTAGATCAAATACTAATTTCTTCATCCCTTTATTTAATAATTTTTTTGAGGCGAAAAAGAATTCTTGAGCAGAAGTTTCAGAAAACCTCACAAGTTTTATGTAGCCAATCGTATCAGATATCATGAAAGAAGCAGTGACACTTTTTATTGGAATAATCCCTCTTTTTATAGTTTTTAACAAGGTGTTTTCTCCACGAGAAACTTCAACAATTACCTCAGTGTTTGGTCTTCCTTTTAGAAGATTCATTACTTCTTCATTCTGTAAATTTACACCTGCAACTACCGTGGTGTCTACTTTCACTATCATGTCGCCATTTTTCAATCCAGCTCTGTAAGCTGGTCCGTTTTCTATAACGTTTGTCACAAATAGTGTGTCGTGAAGAATGATGAACTTAACTCCAACTCCTGCAAATTCTCCTTTTAAGTTTTCTTCCTCTCTGTTGTTTTTTTGGTAAGGCATGTACACAGAATGCGGGTCCAGATTTGCCAACAACTGTTCAATGGTTTTATCTGTTAATTCTTTGTCCGAAATGGTGTCTACATAATCGTTTTGTATTACATCCAATACCTGATAGAGTTTTCTTTTGGAGTCATAATCAATGGAATTTGAAGTTTCTTTTTTTTCAAAAAAAGGCGAGTTGTTCTTTTTTCCTAAGTAAAAACCAATAGCTAGAGCAACGGCTAAAAATAGAGGAAAAAACAGAGTTATTTTTTTCATTAAAGTTCTATGTAGTCGAGTTTAATTCCCGAGTTTTTCAAAAAATCTATGCCCGAACAATCTTTGTATTCGTTGAGGTAAACAACACGTTTGATACCGGCTTGTAAAATAAGTTTAGCGCAGTCTTTGCAGGGAGAAAGCGTGATGTACAAAGTTGCACCTTTTGAGCTGTTTGTGCTTTTAGAAAGTTTCATCAGAGCATTTGCTTCAGCATGAAGCACATACCATTTTGTCTCTCCGGCATCATTTTCGCAACAGTTGTCAAAACCAGTGGGAGTTCCGTTGTAACCGTCCGAAATAATAACTTCATCCTTCACGATTATTGCACCCACTTGTTTTCTTGTGCAATGCGACAATTTACTCCATTCGCGAGCCATATTTAGGTAAGCTTTGTCGTAGCGCAATTGTTTTTCTTTCTTCATTCTCACTTATTTGTTCGAATTTAACTCAATTTATGCAATAGGTTAAAACAATTGACTCAAAATATTTGAATTCATTGAGATTTACATTCCTTTCTTAACTCTATTTTTTCTTTTTAGAACCTAATTTTATTCTCTATATTTGAGAATGGAAGATGCGAAAAAGCCCATAGGGATTTTTGATTCAGGAATTGGAGGATTGACAGTAGCACATGCTATTAGCAAACTTATGCCTGATGAACAAATTGTGTATTTTGGCGATACAGCGCATTTGCCTTACGGTGATAAATCTCCTGAACTCATTCATTCTTTTGTTCAAGATATCTCTCAGTTTTTAATTCAAAAAGAACAGTGTAAATCAGTAGTGATTGCATGCAACACGGCTTCGGCAACTTCCTATGAGTTCTTGAGGGACAAACACAAAGGAGTTTTTCCTATTATCAATGTAATTGATCCTATTGTGGAAGAGATTGTAAAGGATTCTTCTATAAAAAAGGTAGGTTTGATAGCTACCAAAACCACTGTAGAATCAGGAGTTTATCAGGAAAAATTAAAAAGAAGAAATCCTAACATAGAGATGGAAGTATTGGCAACTCCGTTGCTTGCCCCGATGATAGAAGAGGGGTTTAGTCAAGATAAAATTAGTCATTCGGTGATTGAAAATTATTTATCTAATCCAAAATTTAAGGATATTGATGCTCTTATTTTGGGATGTACACACTACGTTTTGATCGCTGACGAAATCAGTGAATATTTTGATGGAAAAGTCAAGCTATTTGACTCAACTGATATTTTGGCTCTAAAACTAAGAGATATTTTGAAAAAGGAAGGGCTCTTGTCTAAAAAGAAAGAATCAAAGAATAAGTTCTATATCTCCGATTTAACCAAAGGATTTAGTGAATCTGCCACGAGGTTTTATGGTGAAAATTTGAGGTTGGAGTTGATGAAGCTGCTTTGACCTTCTTAATAAGAGTATAATAAACTTATAATCAGTGTGCTTTCCAGCCTCTTAATTCTTCTTTCTAAAGAAAATATTAATAGGTACTCCTTCAAATTTATATAGTTTCCTTAATTGATTCTCCACAAATCGTTTGTAATCTTCACGAATATATTGCGGTAAATTACAGAATATTGCAAAACTTGGAGTGTAAGTAGGCAGTTGCGTAACGAACTTAATTTTGATGTATTTTCCTTTGTAAGCAGGTGGCGGAGTACGTTCGATAATAGGAAGTAATTTGTCGTTTAGTTCCGAAGTAGGGATTTTTTGAGTTCTATTTTCGTAAACGTCAATCGCTTTTTCTAGTGCTTTGTGCAACCTTTGTTTGGTAACGGTAGAAGTAAAAATAACAGGAACATCATTGAAAGGAGCTAGTCTTTTTCTTACTCTGTCCTCCATTTCTTTGGTTGTGTTTGTTTCTTTTCCATCAACTAAATCCCATTTGTTGATCAATACCACAACTCCTTTTTTGTTCTTTTTGATGATTTGAAAAACATTCAAATCTTGTTGCCCAATTCCTTCGATAGCATCAATCATAAAGATACAAACATCACTTTCTTCTATTGCTCTTACTGAACGCAAAGTAGAGTAAAATTCTATGTCTTCCTGTATTTTGGCTTGTTTTCTGAGTCCAGCAGTATCTACCAAGAAGAAATCAAATCCGTACGATTTATACCTTGTATTGAGCGTGTCTCTGGTAGTTCCAGAAATGTCAGTTACAATGTTTCTTTCCTGACCAATTAATGCATTGATAAGAGATGATTTTCCAACATTTGGTTTTCCAACAATCGCAAATTTTGGAATTCCAGAAGTGTCCTCCAATTCAGGTTTTATTTCGAAATCTTCGGTTACTTTATCCAAGATTTCTCCGGTTCCACTTCCGTTGATAGAAGAAAGGTTAAAAACTTCTCCTAGTCCTAGTCCGTAAAATTCGGCAGACATTGTTTGGTGAATTGGCGAATCTACTTTGTTTGCTACCAGGTATACTTTTTTGTCAATTTTCCTTAAAATCTTGGCTACTCTTTCATCCAAATCTGTAATCCCCACTTGTGTATCTACTACAAAAAGAATAGAGTCTGCCTCGTCAATAGCTAAGTGAACTTGCTTACGGATTTCTCCTTCAAATACATCGTCCGAACCTTGAACGTAACCTCCTGTATCTATTACCGAGAACTCAATTCCGTTCCATACAGATTTTCCGTAATGACGGTCACGAGTAACTCCACTCGACTCTTCCACTATCGCTTTTCTTTCTCCCGTTAGTCGGTTGAATAAGGTTGACTTCCCTACGTTTGGTCTTCCTACTATTGCTACTATATTTCCCATGGTACTCTAATTTTTACAACACACATTCTGGAAATTTCGCTTTGGCGAAGAACTCGAAAATGAATGTTTTTCTAATCTTGATTTTCTCTAAGATTCTGCAAATTTACGATTAATAGTTCAGATTGTAGATTGATATTGTGAATTGGTTGATTTTGGATTGTAAATTATTAGTTTGTTCACTTTATAACTCTTTGTCATTCCTGCGTAGGCAGGAATCTTATTCATTGATTTTGTATTTGTAAAATGCCTTGTTCATTTTTTTCATTGATGAAATAGCGTCCAAAAAAAACGCTATTCCAATATTAATTAGAATAGCGGTTTTAAATGAGTTTGGAGAATGAGATTATTCTTTTTCCCAAGCTTTTATGTTTCCTTCAATATAGTTTGCCCAACCTGCAGATTCAGCTTCTTTAGCTAATTCCAAAGCTTCTTTGGCAATTTTTATTGCTTCTGCGTTGTTGCCTCCTGCTTTCAATATGTTTGCTTTTGTGAACATTGCTGGGTGAGCTTTTTTGATTTTCAATGATTTGTCAACGTATGTTATAGCAGTTTTGTAATCTTTCATTCCACTGAAGTATGAAGCTGCATTGGAATATACTTTGTCCAAATCTTTTCCTTCTTTTATTGCTGCAGCAATATTTTCTTTAGCTAGTTTGTCTGTATCTACAGTAAAAGGAACCTCTACTCTCAGTTTTTCCCACTGGATAGCAATTACTGCCGAAGTGTTTGTCAACTTATCAAATCCAATAGTGAAAGTTTCGGTATAAGAATTTACCATCGCTTTTACATTCAGCCTTAGCACATCTTTCTTTTCGTCATATCCGCTTAATCCTCTCAATCCTGCGTCAGAGTTAATAACGATAGTCCAATCTCCATTTTCGGCTGGGATTGCTTGCATAGAGTATTCTCCTTTGGCTAGTTCTTTTCCTCCCATCATAATTGGAGTAGAGATTTCTAATTTGGTTGCCATGTTTGCTCCTAGCCTCCACATTTCATCATATTTCACTAGTTCGCCAAAAATTGTTCTTCCTTTGGCAGAAGGTCTCGAATATTCGATGTCAACATCAGTTAATCCTACTTTTTGTTCTACTTCTCCTAATGGACTTGGAGCCGGTAATTCTTGTGCAGTTCCAGCAAATGCTAAAATTCCAGCAAATAGAGTTGTGATTGTTTTTTTCATAGTTATGTTGTTTTTTTATTGCTATTTATTATTATTTGAATGATTACTCCTGCACTTATTACGGTCAAACTTCCTATGAGGTTGTACAATAAATATCCGAGCTCAATGTAACCGTAAACGGACAAGAAGTGACACGAAAGTACAATTATTTGCCCAAAGATTCCAGCGGCAAAAGCAGCCGTTCCGTTAATCCATTTAAAAAAGAATGCCAGCAGAAATACGCCTAATATTGTTCCGTAAAACAAAGAGCCCAGAATATTGACCAATTGAATTAGATTCTCAAACAGGCCGGCAGTTAAGGCGATAATAATAGCCAAAATCCCCCAGGCAACTGTCAATATTTTACTCACCATCAAATCCTTTTTTTCATCTTTAGAATCTTTATAGAATTTTTTATAGAAATCAATTGTGGTAGTAGATGCTAGTGCATTTAATTCGCCTGCCGTGGAACTCATTGCAGCCGAGAAAATCACGGCAAGTAACAATCCAATTAATCCATGTGGCAGAAAATTTAGAACAAAAGTCAAGAAAATATAATCGCTGTCTTTTTCTTCGTAGTTCGAATCAATTTTGCTCATTTCGGCCTTATACGATTTCCGTAAAGAATCTTGTTGCTCTTGCAAGAATTGAATGTTTTTTGTGTCGGAATTAGCTGCTAGTAAAGCTGTCCTTTTTTCTTCAAATACAGCGTTGTATTCATTTTCTAGAAGAATCAAATTATTTTGTTTCTGAATCTCTATGTTCGTTGCCGAAGTATTAAAAATAATAGGCGGTTTGTTGAACTGAAACGATACAAAAACCATTGCGCCAATGAATAAAATAAAGAATTGCATTGGTATTTTAAGGATTCCATTAAACATCAATCCCATTCTGGAGGCTTTCAATGTTTTTCCTCCTAAATAACGCTGAACTTGCGATTGATCAGTTCCAAAATAAGATAAAAACAAAAACAATCCGGCTATCAATCCAGACCAAAGTGTGTATTTTTCTTTCAGATCAAAAGTAGTGTCAATGATTTTCATTTTACCCAGTTTTCCTGCAATGTCTATTCCTTCGGACAGACCAATAGTTTCAGGAAAACTATCCAATACATAAAAGAAAGCCGCAAACATTCCTCCCATGATGATTGTCATTTGCCATTTTTGAGTCAATGAAACAGCTCTACTTCCTCCCGAAACGGTGTAGATGATTACCAATCCACCAATCAGCAGACAAGTGATTTGGAGGTTCCAATTGAGTAAGCTGGATAGAATAATTGCTGGAGCATAAATTGTGATTCCTGCTGCTAATCCTCTCGAAATCAAGAACAAAAAAGCTGTAAATGCTCTCACTCTTACATCAAATCGCTGTTCGAGGTATTGGTAAGCCGTGTATACTTTTAATTTGTAATAAATGGGTAAGAAAAAAACAGAAATCAAAATCATTGCCAACGGTAATCCGAAGTAAAACTGCACGAATCCCATTCCGCTTTCGTAAGCCTGACCTGGAGTAGATAAAAAAGTAATTGCCGAAGCCTGAGTTGCCATAATCGACAAACCAATCGTAGCCCAATTTTCGGAGTTATTTCCTTTAAGGTAACTCTCAAGATTTTTGTTTTTACGAGTTTTCCAAGAGCCGTAAGCTACAATCGCAAAAAGTGTAAACAATAAAACTGACCAATCAATTAAACTCATGCTGTGTAAAGATTAGTGATGAAATAATAAATTGCGATTTGCACTCCCAAAAAAATCATCAAGCCCCAATACCAAGCTTGCCAGTTGGTTTTGTCTTTTTGTTCTATTTCTTTGTTGTCTTTTGTTTCTTGCATTTGCTCTGGTTTTAGCTCTGTGTCCTTTTGTCTTGATACAAAAGAACGAAAAAATCAAGGAGCTTTTTTGGAATTTTTTTCATCCCGCTAAGGCGGAATTAAAAATCGTAATTAAATTTTGCCCATACTTGCACATGCCATGACTCTGCACTTAAATACTATTTCTTAAAAATCTTCTTGCCTCAATTTATCATAAATTTTCTAAAAAATAAAGACTGTTCAATAAGACAATATATTAGCAAACAATTTATAAGCTCCTTCCACGCCATTTGGTAATTCGCGGAAGAAAGAAATCCCCGTGTATACAAACTGTCCTTTGCCATGTTTTGTAACAATTAATGCTCCTTTTTGCTCTTCTTCGCCTTTGTCTGCCCACGAGAATAATGGAATGTAGCTTTCGTGCCAGTTTCCTGCAAAATACAACCCTCGTTCTTGCACCCAATTGTCAAAATCTTTTTTTGTTAGTTTGTTGGGAGTTGTCATAATTGGATGCTTGGGTTCCAAAAAATTCACTTCGGCATCTTCTTCGGTTACTCGCTTTCTTGTTAGTTCAAAAGGAATTGGTCCGAAAGTTTCTCCACTAGCTCTTCTTGAGGCAGTATTGTATTGCATCACCAAATTTCCGCCAGCTTTTACGTAAGCAAATAGTTTTTCTTCAAAATTCTTAAGCTCGGGTTGTACGTTGTAAATTCTTATTCCCAAAACCACCGACTGAAACTGGCTTAAATCCAACGAAGACAAATCACTTACTTCAAATCGTGTTACTTCAAATCCTAATTGCTCTATCGCTTCTGGCACAATATCTTCTGCTCCTTTGATATAGGCAATTTTTCCTGGTTTTATTTTTGCGTCAAGCTTCACACAGTTAATTTCTGCTTTGCTAAAAATTACTTGAGTAGGAATGTGGTCGTAAGCAATTTCGGTGTACGAATAAAGCTGGTTTCCTTTGGAATCCATTAATTTAAGTATTCCAGATTTTCCTAAATCAGTTGGTTTCAAAGTTAATTCTACCCATTTTTCTTCGTGTAATTTATCAATAGCTACATCGATACTTTTTGGCAACACTTCCCAACCTTGGGGAGCATTAATAGTTATTTTGTCGCTGAGATTATTTCGGAAAGAATGAATGTTTAGTTTCAGTTTTTTCTCAAAACCTGGTTTTACGACAAGTAGTTTTTGGTCAAAATTCGCAGAAAAATCTGGAGTTTTAATGACATATCTTCGTTTTTCGCCATAAGATGGAATTCGCCATTTGTAGGTTCCGACTAATGGAATGCGAACTGTGTCCTTCTCTATAAGTAGTTTTATTTTTTTTACAAAAGAAGGACAAGATTCTGGTTGCAATAAGTCTTTTTGGTTTTTTACTTGAAACAGAGTCGAGAAAGTTTCGGTGAGCCAATATGGATTCGAAATTTGATTGGAATTCTCTACTTTTAATGTGCGAGCAAAATTTTGGTTTTGTTCCAATTTAATGGTTTGGTTTTTCAGGATTACAGACACAGCAAGGTTGCTTCTGTTCAATAGTTCTAGTTCGAAAAACGCAGAATCATTAGATTGGTAAATAAAGTCTTTAGCAAGAAGTTCTGCATAAACTCCAGTACAATCCAAGATTAATTGATTACACAATCCAATTTTTTCATTTTTGAAATCGGAATTGGGCAAAGCGAGTAACTCATTTCTAATTTCAAGTAATTCAGCTACATTGTTTTCTGGTTGACTAAAGTCAAAGCCTTTCACCAAGTTATCTATTTTTTGTTCAAATTCTTTGTTTAGTAATTTGCTCCATGAACGTTTGTTTTTTTCAAAAAAAGAATTACTCAGTTTATCTCCTTTCAAATATTGAAAATATTCTAGTCTTGAACCTCTTTCGGTGATAGCTCCAAAGCCTTGACATTTATGCTGAGATCTGGCAATAGTGCCTATTTCATTGTAGGATTTCCCCAGATGAGCGTTGTAACCTCCAATATCGGCAATGAGGTATTCGGGATTGTTTTCTGCTTGGGCAGGCAAGTCTTTAAACCACCAAACCGATGAGTTCCAATAGACAGAAGTTGTTTTCCAAGTTCCAAACTCTTTAACCTGTAACGGTAAGAAATTTTCATCTGCGGCTTTGTCAAATGCTTCCAATGCAAGCATTGCAGATGCTGTGTGGTGTCCGTGTCCTGCTCTTTTGTCGGGAGGAAATCTAGTTACAATTACATCGGGTTTGAATTTGCGAATCATCAGAACCACATCCGACAATATTTCGTCATTCCCCCATTTTTCTAGCGATTCTTCAGCCGATTTTGAATATCCAAAATCTACTGCTCTTGTAAAGTATTGATTTGCTCCATCATACAATCTGGCAGCAAGTAACTCTTGGGTTCTTAACACTCCTAGCTGTTCACTTAGTTCGTTGCCAATCAGGTTTTGTCCTCCGTCTCCGCGCGTCAATGATAAATAGGCTGTCTGGGCATGCTCGCCCAACGAAAACCAAGCCAAGGCTCTGGTGTTTTCATCATCTGGATGGGCAGCAATGTATAACACTCTTTTTAATGACTGTAGCTTTTGAAGCCCTACATATATTTCGGAAGCCGGTTTGTTTGCTTTTGCAAAAAGCAGAAAGAATGAGAAAATTATTGGAAATACTATTTTCATAGAGTAGATATTCGGTTTTTTAATCAGGACTAAAGATAGGAAAATTGAAATTCAAATATTTTTTTTTGAAAAGTTAAAAAATCTTAAAGTCAAAACAGAATGGAACTTGAACCGTTTTAATCAAAAGAAGATTTTTATGGTAGATTATTTGATATTCAGAAAAACTAGGACAGCAAGGAGTTTGGTATTTAATCGATTCGCTTTGCCCTTGGTGAATTATTATCGAGAATTTTTTAAAGGAAAGAAAATTCCTTGGGGTGAATCGAGGCATTCACTTTCGCGGTTCAAAAAGGGTAGTTTGGGAAACGAAATGTCACTTTTTTTGACCAAAAATGGATTTGAATTAAATCCTAAGATGGAAAGTCACGATGCGTTTCATGTGATTACAGGTTATGGTACCGAAATGCACGAAGAAGCAGCCATGCAGTTTTTTTTGATTGGCAACCGAAAGAAATCAAAGCTTGCCAGGATTTCGGCACTTGTTGGTTTCGTAATTTTCCCCGAATATTGGAAGTTATACTTGGCTTCTTACCGCAGAGGAAAAGAAACTCTTCATTTTTCAAGCTGGAATTTCAAAGAGATGCTATTGGCAGATTTGCACAAGTTCAGGAAAGACATAAAGCTTCCTGAGAGAAAATTGTAAGTCTTATTTTTTTCTCCACCAACTGAGTAGAACAGGAAGGAGGTACAAGTCGCAAATAAGTGCAACAATCAAGCTGATTGTAACTAATAATCCTGTGATAAAATTGGCATAAAAACTAGACAGAATTAGTACTCCAAATCCTGCAACTAATACCAAAGTAGTAAGGAATATTGCTCCTCCGCTTGTCGTTATGGTCGTAATGAGAGAATCGTAATTAGAATGGCCTTTGTCAAGTTCTATTTTGTACCTACCAAGAAAGTGAATGGTATCGTCAACAGCTATTCCAAATGCAATGGTGTATACAATTGTAGTTCCGATATTCATCCCAAAATCAAACCAACCAACTACTGCTGTAATTGCAATAAGTGGCAAAATATTGGGAAAAAGAGAGAAAAAACCGACAGAAATGGACTTAAAAATGAAAGAAACGATGAAAAAGATGAAAATGATAATAATCACCAAATTCCAAATCATTCCATTCGATACGTTTACATTTGTTTCATCTATGATGTAGGCTGTGCCGCCAAAATTGATTGTTAATTTTGGTGTATTCATCTTGGCAAACTCCAATAGTCTTTTGTTTGATTTTCTGGTCGAAAAACTTCCGTAATCCTTCGCTTTGGTTTGGATGAATGTGGAGTTGTTTTTTTCGGAAACAAAGCTTTTTAATTTCAGTAAATCTCTGTGCTTTTTCAGTTTCTTTTTGACTTGTTTTGCGTCATATTTTTCGGTTGGGATTCTGTATTCCGATGCATATCCTCCGTTTAGCGCTCTATTTACTTGTTTTGCCGTAGTGGCCAATCCAACACTGATTGTGGCTTCATATTCTGTTTCTACAAAGGATTCAATTTTGTCTAATTGAGCAAGAATTTCTTGGTCATACAATGATTTACTTGTATCGTTTAGAGATATAGTAACCGTTAAATCTCTGATTCCAAACATTTCTTTTTCCATGAAATTCATGACTTGAGTAATGTCATCCTTTTCGCCCATGTTTTTGTATACGAAATTGTTGTGTTTTACTTTTAGGATTCCCAGAATTGAAAAAACTACTACAATTGCAGCAATAATTATCGTTGGTTTTATCCAAAGTTTTTTCGGTGTGAGTTTGCCTAACGAGTTATGTAATGTTATTTTTTTTGAGTAAAACAAAAGTGCTGGAAGAAGGAAGTAGGCGATAAAAAATGCATAAAAAACTCCGACAGCTGTAAAAATAGAAAACTCATCAAACACTTGTATGTTAGAGTTTGATAACGATAAAAACCCAAATGAGGTAGTGAGAGTGGTGAGAATAATTGCCTTTAAAATATCATTTCTTGTGTTCCTAATTTTTTCAATTTTATCGGAGGATTTTTCTTCGCTATATCGCGAAATAATATGAATGACATCGCTCAGCGAAATTACACCAACAATAACTGGGATAGCGATGGTAAGAACATTCATGGTGAAGCCAAAAAGCGAGATGGTTCCCATAATCCAGATAACAGAGCATACAACGATAGCAAAAGGAATGACTACTCCAACTATGGACCTAAAAAAGTACAAGAGGATAAGGATGATTAAAGTAAACGCTATTAAAATGAGTTGCCCAGAGTCATCTTTTATTTTAAGAGTAATGAGATGGTCATTGTGTTTCGTGTTCACAAAAAACAATTTGCCGAAATTGAAGTTCAGAGCGATACTATCTGTTTGTCTTTTCATCTCGATTAACTCATCGAGAGAGGCAGAATCTTGAATTATGGCATAAATTAGAGTAGAGAGATTGTCTTTGCTCACGAATCTATTTTTTATGTCGGGAATTGAATCCAGTTCGAGAAAAGATTGATTGAACTCCTCCTCAGAATCGATATTTAATACCTGGTATGGAATGGTTCCGAAACTTGAAAAAACAGCCAGTTTTTGATTCGTAATCGAGAAAATACGTTGAATTCCGCTGATAGATTCTAACGATTTGCTAAATGAGTCCAGCTCTTGAATGAGTTCAAAATCCAAAGGTTTGTCGTTTTGGATTCCAATCATCACCGAGTTAGGGATTTCTTCTTCAAAATGACTAAAAAACTCTTCGTTAAAAACGAAAACTTTTTCGTCTTTATCTATAAAGTCATTGAGGTCTTGCCCAAATTCAATTTTGGCTAAGTGGAAAGCAAAAAATGCTGTAATTATTATAAATACGGCAATTATGAATTTTCTATATCGAGTTGCAAATACCAAATTGAATCATTTTGTGATCAAATTTAGAAAAATACGAGTTTAGAAAGAGGAAAATAGAATTTTTATTTTCCTTTAAACTGTCTTAAATTTAGGGGTTATAAAAAAGCACAAAATAGTATGCCAATTCTTCCTTTTCAAAATGTCGAACACCTTGTTTATGAGCACCAATCTGCTGGAAAATTAGTAGCAATTGAAAAAGAAGAGTCAAAAAAAGTGGGTGCATTTTTTAAAAAGTACAAAGGCAAAAAATCAAAACCATCTGAAAAAGTAACAGGATTTTGGTTCGTATTGGACGAAGAACACAATTCTCTAAAAATTGATTTTAGTGAAGAAATACAAATAGAAATAAAGGAATTAGAGCTTTTTCCGTTGAAATAACTAATATTTTGAATAAATCTCCACAGACATTATTAAAAGAGGTTTTCGGTTACGATGAGTTTCGACCTTTTCAAGAAGAAATAATCAATCGAACTCTGGAGGGAAAAGATAGCTTTGTGCTCATGCCAACCGGAGGAGGAAAATCCATGTGTTTTCAAATTCCTGCATTGTGTTTGGAAGGAATTACTATCGTAGTTTCTCCACTTATTTCGTTGATGAAAGATCAGGTTCAGGCTTTAAAATCCAATGGAATAAAAGCTGATTTTTTTAATAGTTCCATCTCTCCGCAAGAAGAAAACGAGGTGATAGACAAGGCAATGAAAGGTGAAATACAGCTGTTGTATTTGTCTCCGGAAAAATTAATTTCTGAGAGTAATTCTTGGTTGAAAGAGCTGAATATTAAACTCGTAGCTATTGATGAGGCGCACTGCGTAAGTATGTGGGGTCATGATTTTAGACCGGAATACACTCAGCTTAAAGTATTTAGGAATTCTTTGCCAGAGGTTCCGTTTATGGCACTGACTGCAACTGCGGATAAATCGGCAAGGCAAGACATTGAGCAGCAACTTGGACTCAAAGAATCTAAACTATTCATCTCTTCTTTTGATAGAAAAAATCTTAGTATAGAGGTAAGAGGACAAGTTCCAAAAAAGAAAAAACTGCAAGAAATTTCAAAATTTGTAGAAGGAAAGAGAGGTGAAAGTGGAATCGTATATTGTTTGAGTAGAAAGAATACGGAAGAAGTTGCCCAATATTTAAGCGAGGAAGGTCACTCTGTAGAGTTTTATCATGCGGGAATGAATCCTGAAGATCGAGAACGTGTTCAAACGGAATTTATTAATGACGATACAAAAATAATTGTAGCAACTATTGCTTTTGGAATGGGAATAGATAAGTCCAATGTGAGGTGGGTGATTCATTACAACTTACCCAAAAACCTGGAAGGATATTACCAAGAAATAGGGAGAGCAGGCAGGGATGGATTGCCATCTGAAACTCGCTTATATTACAACATGCGTGATTTTGTTTTGTACAGTCAGTTTGCTGATGATGGAGCAAATTCATCTATGCAAAAGGAAAAATTGAATCGAATGCTTCAGTTTGCTGAGGCAAAATCTTGTAGAAGAAAAATTTTGTTGTCTTATTTTGGTGAACACCTTACCCAGAATTGTGGAAATTGTGATGTATGCGAGAATCCACCCAAAGATTTGGACGGGACTATTTTGGCTCAAAAAGCATTGTCGGGAATTGCTCGGATGGGAGAGAAAGAAGGCATTACTATTCTTATAAATGTGTTGAGAGGATCTAATAATGCTGAGGTTCACGAAAAAAACTTCGCTCAACTCAAAACGTATGGAGTAGGAAAGGACATTAGCTTTTTTGATTGGAGAGATTATATCATTCAATTGGCAAATCAGGGTTTGATTGAAATCATGTATAGCGAAAACTCTGCTCTCAAAATCTCTACCTTGGGGAAAAAAGTTCTGAAAGGAGAGAAGAAAATAAAATTGACGTATCCAGTAACGGCCGAAGAAAGAAAAACCAAGAAACCTAAAGCCCTGAGAATGGTGGATGAAGGTGAGGTGAATGAAGATTTGTTCAAAGAATTAAAAAAGTTAAGGTATTCAATTTCTCGGGAAGAAAATGTGCCAGCTTACATTATTTTCAATGATAAAAGTTTGAAATCTATGGCGATATATTTACCGGTTACAGAAAATCAATTTTTGGCAATTTCTGGAGTTGGAATGAACAAGATGCAAGAATATGGAGAAGAATTTATGGAGGTGATTCGTAAATTTAAAAGCGTAGCTAAACCAAAAAAAATCCCAACCACTCTTGAGACTTTTGCGCTTTACAAAGAGGGATTGTCTCCTCAAGAAATTGCTGAAAAAAGAGAGCTTCAAATAACCACCGTGTTTTCTCATTTATCACAACTGTATTCCGAAGGAAAAGAGGTTGAATTAGAAAAATTTGTTGATTCCAAAGTAGTGGATAAAGTAAGAGTTGCTTTTAATGATTTGAACAGGGAAATAAGCTTGAAGCCGATTTTTGAGCAGTTGAAAGAGGAAGTTTCGTACGGTGAAATTCGGTTGAGTTTAGCATTAATTTTGAAAAATGAATAAGGCTATATTTCATACTGAAGTTCAGGAATTTATAGGCGTAAATTTACGAACAGATACAAATGCTTTGGTTTTAAAATCTGCTGTATTTGAGTCTGTTAGCAACAAGGAGTTGGCGGAACAAATTCAATCGAAAAATAAGGCTAGGATAAAATTGCCAACGTGGTTCAAGGAGAAAAACATCTACTACCCACCAAAGTTATCTATCGAGCAAACATCCTCAGAACAGACCGCTCAGTATAAATCTTCTTTGATAGATGGTCAAAAACTAATTGATTTGACTGGTGGTTTTGGTGTAGATGATTTTTATTTTTCCAAGCAATTTGATGAAATAGTTCATTGTGAAATCAATGAGTCTTTATCCGAAATTACACGGCATAATTTTCGGGAGCTGGGAGTTAACAATTGCTCTTTTTTTGCTCAAAATGGGATAGATTATTTAAATGAAAACGAAGATGTTTATGATTGGATTTATTTGGATCCAAGTCGAAGAAATGAAGCAAAAGGCAAAGTGTTTTTGATGGCAGATTGTTTACCTGACGTTCCCAATAATTTGGAATTGTTGTTTTCTCGAAGTGATCGAGTTTTGATGAAAACTTCACCTTTGATAGATTTGTCCCAAGGGCTTTCCGAATTGAAAAATGTGAAAGAGATACATGTGGTAGCACTCAAAAATGAAGTGAAGGAACTGCTTTGGATAATGGAAAAGGACTTTGTAGGAGAGGTAAATGTTCAAACGATTAATTTAAATGAGCAGGGGAATCAAAGATTGAACTTTTTTCTTTCTGACGAAGGTCAAAAGGAATGCCCACTTTTTTTACCTCAAGCCTTTGTTTATGAGCCTAATTCGGCAGTTTTAAAGTCGGGAGGGTTTAATCAAGTAGGAATTCAAAAGAATGTTTTTAAACTGCACAAGCACTCTCATTTATACACAAGTAGGGAGTTGCAGGAGTTTCCCGGGCGTAGATTTCAAATTCAAAGAATTGTTCCGGCTTCTGGTAAGGAATTGAAAAACAGCATAAAAGGAATGCAAGCAAATGTTACGACTCGTAATTATCCTCAATCAGTAGAACTGATTAGAAAATCATTGAAAATAAAAGAGGGAGGGGAGGTGTATTTGTTTTTTACCACCAATTGTGAAGAGGATAGGGTTTGTTTGGTTTGTGCGAAGGTTTAATCAATCAACCTGAGAGCTTCCTTTCTCGACAAATTACTCAACTCATGTTTGTCTACAAATTCCACGACCCATTCTGGATTTGTTCGAGAGTATTCTCTCAATATCCAACCGATTGCTTTGTTGATGAAAAACTCTTTTGTTCCTATTAATGGTTCTATTATTTGGGCTAATAACTCAAGGTCGGTTTCTTGTTTGTATTTCAATTGAAATATCAAGCAAGTCCTGTGCAACCAAATGTTTTCTGAGCTCATCCATTTATCAATAATTTCAAATTTATTTTGTGGAAATAGTTTAAAATAATGCCCAACAAGATTGACTGCAATCAAATCTACAGAATCCCACCATGATTTTGATGTAATCATGCATTCAAAAATATCAATGTCTTTTTCTTGCATTTGTCTTAAATACAAACGATTTAAGTCAATAGCGACATATTGAAATTCACGATAGGGGAGGTTCCATAACTTTATAGTAATATCTGAAAGATTTTCTTTTTTTGGACGAGAATTCTTAGACAAAAAAGGTTTCTGCAGTTCTTTTCTTTGGGGAGTTTTAATTCCTAGAAGTTGAAATTTATGTTTTAAATACGCTTCTTGTTTCTCTGCTACAGTCTCATTTTTATGAATGTAAAATGATTTATTGAGTTCCGTTACAAAATTCATCATTATTTAAATTCTTCTATATCTATAGATTTCGTACAAAAAAATGATTCCTCTTTTTGGTTGTTAGACGCAATAATTACAATTCGATTGTTTAAGTTTTTTTGCACTAAATTTTGATACCATAAAATTGCGTTTTTATCCAGATTGGATGTTGGCTCATCCAATAGAAGAATTGGTGAATCAGAAAGGATGGATAGCCCAAGTTTAACCCTTTGTTTCATTCCAGAAGAAAAGTGTTTTATAGCTTTGTTTTTTGTATGTGTAAGCTCTATGGTTTCTATAAACTGATCAAACTTGATGTTGTTTTTTAGCGGTTTTAGAGTGCTGTAAAACTTCAATAGTTCTTCTATGGTATATTCTTCGAATACTCCGATGTATGGCGAAGTGTAAGCAACCTTTTTATATATTTTTTCTACTGGAATTTCTTTGTTTTCTGAGTAAGAAATTTCGCCTTCGGTGGGAGTTTCAAATCCCGAAATCATTTTTAAAAAAGTAGATTTTCCAGAGCCATTAGAACCAGAAATAACGATAGAATCGTTTAAGGAAATTTGGGTTGTGATGCCTCTGAAAATCCAATCTCGATTATACTTTTTGCCTGTATTTTCGAGGTTTATTTTCATTGGTTTGGTTAAAATAGTTAAAAAGAGATTAATTAAAACCTCTCATTATTCCTTTTGTTTCGTTGTTAATGAAGTCCAAAATCTCCTGTTTTTCGTCAGATTTTGGTAGCTCCAAATCAGCAATTTTAAGAGCTTGAGTCATATTCTTGTTTTGAACATAAATAGTTCTATAAACATCCTCAATGTTTGTGATTTGTTCATTCGTGTAACCTCTTCTTCTCAGTCCAATTGCATTTACTCCAACGTATGAAATTGGTTCTCTTGCAGCCTTTACAAACGGAGGAACACTTTTTCTTACCATACTTCCACCCGCTACAAAAGCATGTTTTCCAATTCTCGTAAATTGTTGAATTCCAACCATACCTTCTACGATTGCCCAGTCTTCTATTGTTACATGACCCGCTATATTTACGGAGTTTGCAACTACACAATTGTCTCCCATAATGGTGTCATGGCCAAAATGAGTGTATGCCATAACTAAGCAGTTTTTTCCGATACGTGTTGTCATTTTATCCACAGTTCCACGGTTAATCGTAACGCACTCTCTTATTGTTGTATTGTCTCCAATTTCAACTGTAGTGTCTTCTCCTGCAAATTTCAAATCCTGTGGGATTGCCGAAATAACAGCTCCAGGGAATATTTTGCAATTTTCGCCAATTCTCGCACCGCTCATGATTACTGCACCAGGACCAATCCATGTTCCTGTTCCAATAACTACGTTATCTCCAATTGTTGCAAATGGCTCTATAATAGCTCCTTCGGCTATTTTGGCATTGGGATGTATGTTTGCTTGTGGATGGCTCATAATTAGCTATTTTTTTCTTTTACAATTTGTGCGAGCATTTCTGCTTCAGATACCACAATTCCGTTCACGTATGCTTTTCCTTTCATATTTACCAATCCTCTTCTTATAGGGCTAATTAGCTCTAAATCGAAAACAATGGTGTCTCCCGGAATTACTTTTTTCTTGTATCTTACATTGTCAATTTTCAAGAAATAGGTAGAATAGTTTTCTGGGTCCTCAACTTGATTCAAAGCAAACACTCCGCCTGTTTGTGCCATGGCTTCAATTTGAAGTACTCCTGGCATAACTGGATTTCCAGGGAAATGTCCTTGAAAAAACGGTTCGTTTAATGTGACGTTTTTAACTCCAACTATTCCGTTTTCAGAAATTTCCATGATTTTGTCAATCAATAAAAAAGGATATCTGTGAGGAATCATATTCGAAATATCATTGATGTCAAACAAAGGTTCTTTTGTTAGATCAAAGTGTTTTGTTTTGTCATTTTTTTCTTCAAGAATTTTGGCTTTTAGTAATTTTCCAAACTCAGTATTTCCATAATGACCTGGTCGAGCACTCAAAATATGACCCTTAATTCTTTTTCCTATCAGTGCCAAATCTCCAACTATATCCAATAATTTGTGTCTGGCAGGCTCGTTTGGAAATTTAAGTTTTGTTGTGTTTAATACGCCTATTCCATCTAGTTTTATTTCTAGATCTTCTTTGCCTAGTAGTGTTCTTAATTTACTAATCTCTTCGTCAGAAATATCTTCTCTTTCTACCAAAACGATGGCATTATCCAAATCTCCACCTTTTATAAGTCCATTGGAAGCTAATTGCTCCAGTTCTCTCATAAACACAAAAGTTCGGCAAGTTGATATCTCTTCTTTAAAATCAGTCAACCTCATCATAGATGCGTGCTGAGTTCCAAGAGCTGGCGATCGGTAATCCACCATTACGGTAACTCTATAGTTTTCGTCTGGTACTGCAAGGAATTCAATTTCTCTTTCTGCTACCTCAAATTTTATTGTTTCTTTTACCTCAAAGTATTCTCTCAGGATTTCTTGGTCTTCAATTCCTGCTTTTTCTATTGCGTCAATAAATGGTCTTGAGCTTCCATCCATTATAGGAATTTCTGGTCCGTTTACTTGGATAATAGCGTTGTCTATTCCAGTAGAATATATCCCTGCCAATACATGCTCAGTTGTATGAATTTTAGTTCCGTTTTGCTCAAGAGTAGTTCCTCTTTGTGTTTCGGTTACTCTATCCACATCAGCGTCAATCATGGGTTGTCCTTCCACATCCATTCGTTGGAATTTGTAACCATGATTGGCTGGAGCTGGCAATATTGAAAGAGTTGTTTTTTTTCCTGTATGTAGTCCAATACCTTCAAGGGTAACGGCAGATTTTATAGTCTTTTGATAATCGGTCATGTATATTTTCTATTTGTTAGATAGTTCTTTTTCTAGCTTGTCTACTTTTCTTTTTAGGTCAGGCAAACCTCTATAAACAATGTATGATCTTTTAAATTCTCCAATCGGAAATGCTGGAGAACCTTGTACAATTAATCCTTTTTCCGAAATCGTATGACCAACTCCAGATTGGGCTGCTATTTTTACTTCATCCGCAATGGTAATGTGTCCAACAATTCCTACTTGACCACCAATCATACAGTTTTTGCCAATTTTTGTAGATCCGGCAATTCCTGTTTGCGCTGCAATTACTGTGTTTTCTCCAATTTCTACGTTATGAGCTACTTGAATCAAATTATCCAATTTCACTCCTTTTCTTATAACAGTTGAGCCTAATGTGGCTCTATCGATAGTTGTATTTGCTCCGACTTCAACAAAATCCTCTAAAATGGCATTTCCAATTTGAGGAACCTTTGCATAGTTACCTTCACTGTTTGGTACAAATCCAAATCCATCTCCTCCCAAGATTACACCTGAGTGAAGGGTGCAAGAATTTCCTACAATACAATCGGAGTAAACTCGAACTCCTGCAAAGAAAACCGAGTTGTTACCAATCATTACATTATCTCCGACATATGAATTTGGATAAATGTGCACATTGTCTCCAATCGTTACGTTGTCTCCAAAGCTACAGTTTGCACCAATGAAAACATCTTTGCCTATTTTGACAGAATCAGGAATAAAACTACTTGGATGAATTCCTGGTTTTTTCTTTTTGAACTCGTTGTAAATGGATAATAATTGCGCAAAAGCAGCTTGAGCACTTTCTACTTTTACCAAAGTACAGGTAGAAGGTATTGGTTTTGAAGGCTGAAAACTTTTATCTACAATTACTATCGAAGCCCCTGTGGTATAAAGGTGGTTTTCGTATTTCATATTCGATAAAAAAGACAATGTATTTGCCGTTCCTTCTTCTATTTTAGATAGGTTGTTGACCGAGACATTTTCGTTTCCTTCAATTGTGCCTTCAAGTAGGCCAGCTATTTGCGATGCAGTAAAGTCCATTGTAGCAAATGTAACAATAAAAATAGAATTTGAGAGGGTGAGATGAGTATCCGATTAACAATGAAATGTTA
>Ga0233438_10000646_pt1 | contig 42836 bp, 35 predicted proteins | sample SI_123_September_FD_182720 | JGI IMG/M metagenome (GOLD analysis project Ga0233438, IMG submission 182720) | Seawater microbial communities from Saanich Inlet, British Columbia, Canada - SI_123_September2016_10_MG | ecosystem: Environmental > Aquatic > Marine > Inlet | place: Canada: British...
TGCCGCTTCGGCCTTGTACGGAATGGATGCTTACAAAGGTATTATGTCTATAACAAGTAAAAACCCGTTTGACCACGAAGGGATCAATGTATACTTTAGATCGGGTATAACACAACAAGAAGCAGGGGGAGACAATGAGTTTACAGATTTCGGAATCCGTTTTGCCAAAAAACTGTCTGATAAATGGGCTGTAAAAGCATCTGTTTCAGCAAAGCAAGGTACGGAATGGGTCGCTGCTGATACCCGTCACAAAAGAGAATGTTCCAACTGTGGAGATGGAAGTATTGTAGAGGGTTATGACCCAAGGTCTCCAGATTACGATGCTGTCAACGAATACGGACAACAGTTAATTTCTTCTGAAACTGTATGGGATGCAGTTGCAGGGTCTACTCTTGCTATTGATCCAACTGGAAATACCGCTAATGCAGTCTTAAATGCTGGTGCAGCTGCCCCAGATTACTGGGATGAAATTAGAACCACAGGTTACATGGAAAGTGATCTTTTTGGTACTGAAGCTAACAACATAAAAGGAAATGCAGGGATATACTACCGTCCAAATAGCGATACAGAAATTTCTTTATCCTCACTTTATGGTACGGGACAAGCACCATTACCTGCAGGAAATGCCCGCTACAACATTAAAGATTTTGTAGTTCAAATGCATAAAATAGAATTAAACAGCGGTGGATTAAATACGCGTTTTTACTACACCCATGAAGATGCAGGTGAAACCACTCAAAGTACTGCCTTAGGAACTTCGGTTGCTCTTGCTCAAGCAGGTGGTATTGAACAAGGATGGGGTGGAGCCTATCTATCAAATTACCTTGGCGCTTTAGCTGGAGGTGCCGCTGGTGTTCCCGCTTTACTTGGTCAAATCTTAACTGATGTTGGAACAGGAGGGCAGAGCTTTAACACCCTTGTTGGTGCAGAAAACAGTTTAAATGCACATACATTTGCTAGATCACAAGCAGATCTAAACATGCTGATGCCTGGAACTTCTGCATTTGATACTGCAGTAACAAATGCAACTAATCAACCTATTTTAACATTCAATGGGACCAATGGCTCTCTTGGTGCTGTGATCAAAGATCAATCGGCAGCATATACTTTTGAAGCCAATTACGATTTTGAAGACAAAATCAAATTTGCCAACGTATTGATAGGTGGATTATTCAGAAGCTTTAACCTTGACACTGATGGGACATTGTATACAGATTACGATGCGCCAATTGAGTATAGTGAATTCGGTGTTTATGGCCAGATGCAAAAAGACTTATTTGAAGAAAAGGTTTCGCTAACTGCTTCTTTGCGTTATGACAAAGTTGAAGTAATGGAAGATGCGAATATCACACCTAGATTAGGACTCTTATTTAAAATTGCTGAAAATAAAAACCTTAGGATTTCTGCTCAAGTAGGGTACAGAAACCCTACCAACCAGGACAAATTTATTGGACTATATAATGGACAAGAAGTATTGCTAGGATCAACTAGACAAAATATCGATAGGTTTGATACAGACCTTGGTGGATTTAACTGGACAGGAAATCAAGTGTTTGAAACAGCAGTTAATAAAAGTGCTTGGGACAACGGTGGAAATGTCATTTCTGAAGCATTAGATTACATAGAAGCTGAAAAAGTAACTTCTTTTGATGTCGGTTACCGATTCAACTCAAAAGACTTTACAATTGATATGAATGCCTATTGGAGTGATTATGAAAACTACATAGGAACCAATAGTGTATACGTTCCCGCTGCAATTGGATTGCCTGCAGAACAAGCATTGGCTGCTGGAGCTTTCGCTCAATTTGGAGTAGATGCTAACTTGGATGTGCCTTTCAGTACACACGGTTTTAGTCTTGAAGCAATTAAGCAATTTAGCCCAAAAACAACTCTTAACTTTATTTATGAGTATAACAAGTTAGTTTATACGGCTGAGGCCAATTCAAATTTTGAATTGAGCTGGAATACACCAGAGCACAGAATAAAGCTTGGATTTGAATCTAAGATAACTGATAACTTGAGCTTTGGAGCCAATGCGCGATACAACACTGAGTATTACTACGAGTCTTCTTTTATTGATGCAACCATTGAAAGCAATACGGTGCTAGATGCGAAGCTAACTCTTAACATTCCCGAAGTTTTCTCTGGCCTTAAAATAGAAGTTGGTGGAAATAATATAGGGGGAGATGAGTATGTTAGTATCCCAGGATCTGGAAATATTGGATCTTTGTACTATGCAGGACTTAAAGTTGGATTCTAAAATCTAATCTTCAAAAATTATACTTAAAAAACCCGGAGCAATGCTCTGGGTTTTTTAATTTTATTCTATATCTTTGCAGCGCGAAAACCCAGTGTTTTCGCTTCATTTTAGCTAAAAATAAAAAATAACAAAAGTAATGTCAAAAGTTACAGGTAAAGTTGCTCAAATTGTAGGTCCAGTGATCGATGTCGAATTCGCAGCTGGAGCGGATCTTCCGAAAATTTACGATTCCTTAGAAATTAATCGACCTGATGGTTCAATTTTAGTTCTTGAAGTTCAATCTCATATTGGTGAAAATTCCGTACGAACTATCGCTATGGATTCTTCTGATGGATTGAGTCGTGGAACTGACGTCAATGTGACTGGCGCACCAATTCAAGTACCTGTTGGAGAAGATGTCTATGGCCGTTTATTTAATGTGATTGGTGATGCTATCGATGGTTTAGGTGATTTACCTAAATCTGGATCAGCTGGATTACCAATCCACAGACAAGCTCCAAAATTTGAAGACCTGTCCACTTCTACTGAAGTTTTATTTACAGGAATAAAAGTGATCGATTTAATTGAGCCCTATGCAAAAGGTGGTAAAATTGGATTATTTGGTGGTGCTGGAGTAGGTAAAACAGTACTTATACAGGAATTAATTAACAATATTGCCAAAGGCCATGGTGGTCTTTCGGTATTTGCCGGAGTTGGAGAGCGTACGCGTGAAGGAAATGATTTACTTCGTGAAATGTTGGAGTCTGGTATTATAAAATATGGTGACGACTTTATGCACTCTATGGAAGATGGTGGATGGGATCTTAAAAAGGTTGATAAGTCAATCATGAAAGAATCCAAAGCAACTTTCGTATTTGGTCAAATGAACGAACCCCCTGGAGCACGTGCACGAGTCGCTTTATCTGGACTAACAATTGCGGAATACTTTCGTGATGGTGCCGGAGACGGTCAAGGAAAAGATGTATTATTCTTTGTGGATAATATTTTCCGATTTACACAAGCCGGTTCAGAAGTGTCAGCACTTCTAGGACGAATGCCATCTGCAGTAGGATATCAGCCAACATTAGCCACTGAAATGGGGGCAATGCAAGAGCGTATCACATCTACAAAGAAAGGATCGATTACTTCTGTACAAGCGGTTTACGTACCTGCAGATGATTTAACAGATCCTGCACCAGCAACAACATTTGCTCACTTAGATGCAACTACCGTATTATCGCGTAAGATTGCAGAACTTGGTATCTATCCAGCGGTAGATCCTTTAGATTCTACATCAAGAATTTTGACTGCAGATATTTTAGGTGATGAACATTATAATTGTGCGCAACGTGTAAAAGAACTTTTACAACGCTATAAAGAATTACAAGATATCATCGCGATTCTTGGAATGGAAGAACTTTCTGAAGAAGATAAATTAGCTGTTGGACGTGCACGTCGTGTACAACGTTTCCTATCACAACCGTTCCATGTTGCGGAGCAATTTACAGGCCTTAAAGGAGTGTTGGTTGACATCAAAGAAACCATCAAAGGATTTAATATGATTATGGATGGGGAATTAGATCGTCTTCCAGAAGCAGCCTTTAACCTTAAAGGAACCATTGAAGAAGCGATTGAAGCGGGTGATAAAATGTTAGCAGAAGCCTAAAAATAAACTATGTATTTAGAAATTATAACTCCAGAAGCAACCATATTTAAAGGCGATGTAGACAGTGTCTCTGTTCCTGGTGTCAATGGTGATTTTGAAATGCTAAATAACCATGCGCCTATTGTATCTGTCCTTAAGGAGGGTGTCGTGAAAATTGTTGGTAATATTACCCTCGATGATTCGAACAAAGCATACTTTGAACAAAAGGGTAACAGCTATTTATATACTATTGATTCTGGTGCTATTGAAATGAACGCTAATAAAATTATTGTATTAGCCGACTAACACTAGTAGATTCTATAAAATTAAAAGCTCAAACGTTTGTTTGGGCTTTTTTTATTTCCCCGGAAAGTTTGATTTTCGTTTTTCCAAAAAGGCAGTAGTACCTTCAATAAAATCTGCCGTATCAAAGCATTTTCCAAACTCAGAAATTTCAACGTCATAGCCATTTACGCCATCCATGTAATTCGCATTAACAGCTCTAATAGCAGCAGCAATTGCTAAAGATGAATTTGATTTGATTTGATCTGCTAAGGTATAGCACTTTGGCAATAGCGCTTCTTGTGGTACAACATAATTTACGAGCCCGTATGCAAGCGCTTTTGGTGCATCAATCATATTGGCCGTCATAATCAGTTCTAACGCTCTTCCCTTTCCCACGAGCTGCGCCAAGCGTTGTGTTCCGCCATAGCCAGGAATCAATCCTAAAGATACTTCCGGCAAGCCCATAAGCGCATTTGAACTGGCAACTCTAAAGTGCGCAGACATCGCCAATTCCAAACCGCCACCAAGAGCGTAGCCATTGACAGCAGCAATAACTGGCGTGGAAAAATTTTCGATCATATCAAATAGCAACTCCTGGCCTTGTTTAGCTAATGACCGCCCTTCTTCTTCTTCGAAATGGGCAAACTCACTAATATCAGCGCCAGCTACAAAAGCCTTTTCTCCACTACCCGTCAGTACGATGACTTTAGTTTCTAAATCGAGGTCTGCAGCTTTGAATGCTGAGTGAAGCTCAAAAATAGTTGTGGAATTTAAAGCGTTTAATTTCGTTGGTCTATTGATTGTAATGGTGGTGATTCCATTACTAAAATCGCTTAAAATAGTATTATACTTCATCTGGAAATTGTTTTGGAAAACGCACAGTAAATTGACTCCCTTTATCAATTATAGAGGTAAATTCAATACTACCGTTATAGGTTTCAATAATATTTTTGATCATCGGCAAGCCCAGTCCCATGCCGCTAGTTTTAGTGGTGAACTTAGGTTCGAAAATTTTATCTTCAATAGTTTTCGTTATTCCACATCCATTATCTTTAACGGTGATCACAACATCAGTTGTTTCGGAAAAAAGTTGAACACTAATCTGTGGTGTGCGCTCCTCTGGAATCGATTGAACAGCATTCTTAACTAGGTTTGTGATGATTCTTATCAATTGTGAGCGGTCAAAATTTGCAATAATTTCAGGTTCTTTAGCGCTAAATTTAATGTCATTTTCCGTGAAAATTTCTAAAGCTAACTCTACAACCTCAACAACATTAAGAAACTCAAATTTTTGAGCTGGCATTTTGGCAAAATTAGAAAACGCTGATGCTATGGAACTCATCGTATCAATTTGCTGAATTAGGGTTTTCGTGTACTCCTCAACCTTTTTGTGAATTTGAGGGTCTTGAGGGTCAAATTTATGCTGAAAACTTTGCACACTAAGACGCATGGGTGTTAATGGATTTTTGATTTCATGGGCGACTTGTTTTGCCATTTCGCGCCAAGCTTGCTCGCGCTCGCTTGCGGCGAGTTTTTTAGCACTTTCCTCCAACTCATCAATCATGCTATTATACGACTCTACTAAAGCTGAAACTTCTAAGCTTGCCCCTGCAAGTTCAATTTTTTGGTTGCTTTTTTCTAATCGAGTGCCTTTCATTTTGTCCCGGATGGTCTGAAGTGATTTGGTGATATATTTAGACACAAAATACGCGAACGCTATGGCAACTAAAATCATGATTAAATAGGCATAACTTAAACGAATTAGAAACTCTTTAAGTTCACCATAATTCAGAGAATCGTCGTCAAAATAAGGAACATTTAGCACCCCTAAAGGTTTGGCTTTTTCATCTGTGAATATTAAATATGAAGACCTGTAATCGCCACCGAGTCGTTTGATTTTTTCAACAAAACGTTTGGACACGCTTTGATTAAGTTTGTTTAAAATTTCTGTAGAAAGCGAGGGTTCAGTTGCTGTATTGGCAAAATTAGGCTTAGACATTTTAATCAAATTCCCTTCTAAATCATAGAGATTGAAGCTAACATTATGGATGTTGGCAATCTCATAGATTTTATCTTTAAAAATTAGGGAAAGATTGTCTGTGTTAACTTCCCACGTTGTTTCTTTTAAAACATAATCTATACTGGAAAGTAATTGTGATTCCTTCCGTTCTAATCGCAATTGGTGATACTCTTGAGACTGCTCGTTATATTGATAAATAGTCACACCCGCAATGAGTATGGAAGCCAGTACGACCAACATAATCATATAAATAAAAATACGAGAACTTAAAGACAACTTACGCTTTGGCATAGAAATAGACTTTTGTTAAATATAGAAAAAATATCTAGCACTGGCCTCCATCTGCTAATCGGAACGGGTTCGTTTATATAATTTAATCCCCAACATCAAAAGAAGAGCCAACCCAATCAGACCTACCATCCCATATGCCATATTAAGCGTGCTTTTTAATAATACCAAAAACACCACCGCAAAAAGAATAAGGGTAGCCCCTTCATTCCAAATTCGCATAAAGTTGGATGTATAGTTAATTTGATCGTTTTGAAGCTGCTTGAAAATAAGATGTGTTTTGATGTGATACGCAATTAACAGAACTACAAACCCTAATTTTGCATGCATCCAAGATTGCTCAAACCAGTAAGGCGCTAAGGCTAAAAGCCAAATCCCAAATAGTAGCGCCAAAATAGCAGACGGCCATGTTATAATATACCACAACCGTTTAGCCATAAGCTTTAGTTGTGTTGCTAAAATCTCTTTTTCTGGAGATGATTTTAATGCTGCCTCTATATGGTAAATAAAAATACGCGGGATATAAAACAAGCCTGCGAACCATGTGATTACAAAAATTAAATGAAGCGATTTGATGTAGTTATAATACTCCATAATTATGATTTTGAAATTAATTTAGTTGATACTTCTCTATACAAAATAAATGCGGTGACCAAAGTAGAGAGTACATCTGACACGGGAAATGCCATCCATACCCCTAACTCGCCATACCATAAAGGTAATATAAAAATAAGAGGAATAAAGAAAAATCCTTGTCGAGATAACGTTAACAACAATGCTGGAACAGCTTTTCCAACAGCTTGGAAATAGGCTGATCCAATCAGTTGAATCGCAATAATTGGCGTTGCTGCAAACACCCAGCGCATTGCTGTGGGTGTTTTTTCGATAACTAAAGGGTCTGTTGTAAACATCCGCGTAATTAGTTCTGGGAACCCAATCAGCATTATAAAAACAATAGACGCCATTGCCATGGAATAGATAATTGCAATTCGAATAGTGTGTTTAACGCGGTCATAATTTTGTGCGCCATAATTATAGCCTGCTATGGGGACAAATCCTTGAGTAATTCCAAAAATTGGAAACAATGCAAACATCAACATTCGGGAAATAATTGCATAGGATGTCACTGAGGTTTCTCCTCCAAAATCAAATAAAATATTATTCATTAAGAGGTAAGTTATACTCACAATTGCCTGTCTTGAGAGTGTGACTAGGCCTAAGTTGCTAATTTCTGAAACAATAGATTTTTGCAATATGAAGTGTGGCCACGAAATTTTCATTTCAGAGTTTTTCGAAATAAAAAACCAAAAAATAAAGATGAAACAAAGCAAGTATGATCCAGTTGTCGCCCATGCAGCACCCATCATCCCGAGGTCCAGAATATTTATTAAAAGAACGTCTAAAAGAAGGTTCGACACCGATGGAATCATCATTGCATACATGGCAAATTTTGGTTTGCCTTCGGCACGAATTACTGTGTTGCCCATCATTGAAAGTGCGAGAAAAGGAACGCCATATAACACGATCCTGTAGTATGTTTTTGCAGGTTCAAAAATACTGCCCTTACCTCCAAATGTTGGAATAATTCCATCAATATAATACAGTCCAAAAAACACGAGAATAACCGTTAATAAGATGGTCATTGTAATTTGATTTCCAAATGTTTTTAAGGCTTTTGGAACTGCTTTAGCGCCCAAAGCTCTGGATATAATAGAGGAGCCTCCGATTCCAATAGACATCCCTAGTGCAGCAATAAAAAATGAAACAGGCAACACCACATTTATGGCCGCAATCGCTTGTGATCCAATCCAATGCCCCACAAAAATAGTGTCCACTAAAATATTTAGCGACATGACTAAAATCCCAATAGAGGCGGGAACTGCCTGCTTGATTAATAATTTTCCAATGGTCTGCGTACCAAAATCGTGGGATGTGGATTTAATCATTTAGTAAGTGTTATTTGGAAGCCCATGCTGTAACCCATTTTGCAAGAAGCGATACCCAAGCCGGATCATCGTTCAAACAAGGGATTGTTGTGAACTCTTTTCCGCCAACTTCATGAAATATTTCTTCGCCTTCCATCGCAATTTCTTCTAGAGTTTCTAGGCAATCACTCACAAAAGCAGGTGTGGCAATAGCCATTGATTTTGTCCCTTCTTTCCCTAAACGTTCGATCGTTCGATCGGTATAAGGCTGTAACCATGGGTCAAATCCTAAACGCGATTGAAATGAGGTCGAATATACCCCATCCTCAAGTCCTAATTCTTCGCCTACCAAACGGGTAACTTCGAGGCATTGGTGTTTGTAACAATACGTATGGGCTTCGGAAGGCGTGATACAACACGATTTATCAATCTTACAATGGGATTTGGTAATGTCACTTTTTCGAATGTGTCGCTCAGGAATACCATGATACGAAAACAATAAATGTTCGTATGTTTTTCCTTCTAAGGATTTCTTTATCGTATTTGATAAAACCTTAATATACTCGGGATTATTGTAGAATGGTGGTAAGTCCGATAAGGTTAATTGCGGGAAATGTGCATCTCTTAATTCTTTGGCGAGCACCAAAATTGTTTCGGTTGTAGCCATTGCATATTGTGGATACAAAGGCACAATTAACACCTCGTCAACACCTTGATCTACGAGTTGTTGAAATCCATTTTTTATGGTCATACTGCCATAACGCATGGCGAGTGCGGTAGGTATTTCGACTTCTTGTTTTAATTTGTGTTCTAGACGTTCTGATAAAACAATAAGGGGAGAGCCTTCTTCCCACCATATTTTTTTATAGGCTTTTGCAGAAATTTTTGGACGTGTATTTAGAATAATTCCTTTTACTAAAAGTGTTCGTGCCCATAAAGGCACATCAATAACACGTTCGTCCATCAAAAATTCGCCTAGATATTTTTTCACATCTTTTGGTGTGGGACTATCTGGAGATCCCAGGTTTACTAATAAAACGCCTTTCATCTGTTTATTCTTTTTGTGCTGACTCACGCCGTTTGTTATTAATCATTTTTTGGGGTGATTAATCGCGTACTTGCGCGGTTCATATTGGTTAATTAAGAGATTGAATATATTTTTTGGGAGTAGTCCCATATTGTTTTTTAAATGCTGAAATAAAATGACTAGCGGTACTGTAGCCAACTTTTAGCCCGACTTCATTAACGTTGTGTGCCCCTGATTCTAAAAGTTTTCTGGCGACTTCCATTTTGTAATCGAATAAAAAGCCATAAACGGTAGTGCCGTAAATTTGTTTAAACCCTTCCTTTAATTTTTTTAAACTTAAATCAATTTCGAGCGCTAAGGCTGTTAGACTAGGTGGCTCAGAAAGTCGTTTAATAATAATGTCTTTTGCTTTCCGAATCTTAACCACATTTGAATCATCAACTAAAAAAGGACATTGCTCTATATTAGCATCTTCTCCACGATTAAAATATAAACTTAAAAGCTCATACGCTTTCCCTTTAAAATACAAAGACTTGATTGAAGAGTTTAAATTATAATTGATAAGTTGATTTAAGACAATCGCCATCGAAGGAGAGATGTGTCCATCATTATAGTATTTTTTATCTTGATTACCATCACTTAAAAACGTAATGTAATCGGCTTCATGAGAGAATAAACCATGAAATTTTTTAATGGAGATTAATACCGAAACCACCCATGATGTTGGATCAACTTCTAAATGAATCGGTAAGTCGCGTTGAGGGTTGTACAACAATAATGAGTTTTCATCAGAAATATTAAGGCTATAGGTGCCGTTATTAAATACAAACTTACACTGGCCTTTCAGGCAAAAATGAAATTGAATAAAAGAGCTATCTATTTCCTTTTCAAGGAGTTGAACTTCAGTTGTTTCATTTTGATGCGTCATAACCAAAAACCCTTTCTCAATCACCGTTTCTAAAAAAGATCCTTGAGCGCTATTTTTTTGGCGTGATGGCACACTTTGTAAGTCGTCTTTATTTAGATTCATTATAAATAAAAATTAAGGGTTATGGGTTTTTTTATCTGCAAAAATAAAATTTTAAACAAAAATAGTTAAATAATCTGTGTAAACCTCTAAACGACAAATAAAGTTCTTCTAGCGTTACTTTTTACAAATCAAAGCGGTTATTTTTGTGCCATTAAATTTCCAAAAACAGTAATGGAGCAATTCAACAACTCTGAAAAAACCTATTTCTATGTCATTGGCCTAAGCTACAAAAAAGCAGATGCCAAAATGCGTGGAGAATTTAGCCTAGACCAAACATCTAGAGCTAATTTAATGGTGCAAGCCAAAGCCAGTGGCATTGAGAGTTTAGTTGCGACCTCAACCTGTAACCGAACCGAAATTTATGGTTTTGCCAGACATCCTTTTGAGCTTATAAAATTACTTTGCGACAACACTCAGGGTACTGTAGAGGATTTTCAAACAGTGGCGTATGTGTATAAAAACAGTGACGCTATTCAGCACATGTTTAAAGTAGGTGCAGGGTTAGACAGTCAAATTTTGGGCGATTTTGAAATTATAAGTCAACTAAAATTAAGTGCTAAAATTTCTAAGAAGCACCAATTGCTGAACGCATACTTGGAGCGTCTAATTAACGCGGTTATTCAAGCAAGCAAACGCATAAAGACAGAAACAGAATTATCTTCTGGGGCAACTTCGGTGTCTTTTGCCTCTGTACATTATATCAAAAAAACGGTAAAAGCTATTTCTACAAAAAACATTTTACTTTTTGGAACAGGTAAAATTGGACGAAATACTTGCGAAAACCTTATAAAACATACCAAAAACGAACATATTACGCTTATCAACCGCACACGGGATAGAGCAGATAAAATTGCAGGGAAATTTAAACTTCTGGTTAAGGATTATAGCCAGCTTCAAGAAGAAATTGGCAACGCCGATATTTTAATTGTTGCTACTGGAGCACAAAATCCAACAATCGACAAATTCCTGATTCAAAATAAAAAACCACTACTGATTCTTGATTTATCGATCCCTAAAAATGTGGATGAAAACGTCAAAGAATTACCAATGGTCTCTTTAGTTCATTTGGATCATTTATCGCAAATGACCGATGAAACTTTAGAAAAAAGAAAACAATTTATTCCTGTTGCCGAAGGCATTATTGAAGAAATAAAAACAGAGTTTGAAGCTTGGGTAGATAATCGAAAATTTGCGCCTACTATTAAAGCATTGAAAGAAAAACTACACCTTTTTGCTACTGCTGAAGTGGATACTCACCGCAAAAAAATAAACGAATTTAATGAAGCTCAAGCTGAATTAATCAGTGCCAGTTTAGTTCAAAAAATAACCAATCACTTTGCACACCATTTGAAGGACGAAACGATCTCAACGAATGATAGTCTCGAACTCATTAAAAAGGTGTTCCAATTAGAGTCCGAAAAACATGTGTAAACTTATTCGAATCGGTACCCGCGATAGTGCTCTTGCTCTTTGGCAGGCCAAAACCGTACAGTCTCAACTCCAGCACCTAGGGCATGAAACAGTATTAGTTCCCGTAAAATCTACAGGAGATTTAGTTTTAAATAAACCCATTTATGAACTCGGTATTACTGGTGTCTTCACACGAACTCTAGATATTGCTTTGCTCAATGAAGAAATAGATATTGCAGTGCATTCCTTAAAAGATGTGCCAACAGTAATGCCAGAAGGTGTCGTTCAAGCTGCCGTCTTGAAACGCGGTAATATTAGAGATACTTTGGTCTTTAAAACCAATGAAGAGTTTTTGGCTCAGAAAAATGCCGTGATTGCCACTGGAAGTTTACGTCGAAAAGCACAATGGCTCAACCGCTACCCTACACACAGTATTGTGGGGTTAAGAGGCAATGTAAATACCCGGCTCGAAAAATTAGAACACAACAATTGGAATGGTGCCATTTTTGCGGCTGCAGGCTTAGGACGCCTTGGACTCACTCCAGAAGACGCTGTGAATTTAGAATGGATGGTTCCAGCTCCAGCTCAAGGCGCGGTAATGATTGCAAGTCTCAAATCTAACACCGAAGCTATCGAAGCATGTGCACCCCTAAATCACGAAGAAACAGAGATTTCTACACGAATTGAGCGTGAATTTTTAAACAAATTAGAGGGAGGTTGTAGCGCTCCTATTGGAGCACTTGCCTATGTAAAAGAGGAAGAAGTCCATTTTCATGGCATTGTTTTAAGTCCAGACGGCACTAAAAAAATTGAAGTCAAACGCACCGCCAAACTTGGAGAACACCACAAACTTGTCGATGAGTGCGTAGAGTTTGTTCTGAGTCGAGGTGGTAAAACACTTATTGGCACTACTGCAAAAATTGAGGTTGCCACAACCATATTTTCATCTAAACTGTTAAGCCCAGGTCAAAAAGATTTGTTCAATAACAGCCTCAAAGTAGAGAGCTCTGACTTTGTTAAAACCTCAGCAAATAGAATCAAACCAGTACTTCTAAAGGCAGCGCATAAAAATGTTGTCATTACGAGCAAAAATGGTGTTGACGCGATCTTAAATAATTGCCCCGTTGAAGATCTAAATTTTGAAACGATTTATTGTGTTGGCAGACGAACCAAACGCCTTATCGAACAAAAAATAGGCCCTGTTAAGCATTCCGAAAAAAATGCTAAAGCATTAGCCAATTATTTAGTAGAATACATTGAAGGTACCGAAGTGACCTATTTTTGCAGTGCTATTCGCATGGATGATTTACCTACTGTTTTAAAAGAAAACAACATCAATGTAAAAGAAATTGAAGCCTATAGTACCAAGCTAGAAGCACCTAAATTAGAAAATACTATTGAGGGGGTTATGTTTTATAGCCCTTCAACTGTTCAAAGTTTTTTACAAAAAAATACGCCGGACTGTATCGCCTATTGCATCGGAGAAAGTACGGCTAGAGAAGCAAAAAAATATTTTAAAGATGTGCGCGTTGCGAAAATTCCTACTGTAGAAAGTGTCATCGAACTTGTGAATCAAAATTATATTTAACCGTTATGATCAAAAACGATTTATTTTTAAAAGCACTTAAAGGAGAAACCGTTGAACGCCCTCCAGTATGGATGATGCGTCAAGCAGGGCGTTATTTGCCAGAGTTCATCGCTATTCGAGAAAAATACGATTTTTTCACACGTTGCAGAACACCTGAACTGGCGAGTGAAATAACCGTTCAACCTATTCGACGCTATGGAATGGACGCTGCCATTTTGTTTTGTGATATTTTGGTGATCCCTCAGGCCATGAATATTGAGGTACAAATGAAACCTAATTTTGGACCGTATTTACCAAACCCTGTGCGCACACAAAAGGACGTTGACAATGTTATTGTGCCCGATGTGACTGTAGAATTGGACTATGTTTATCAAGCCATCAAAGCCACAAAAGAATTATTAAATGACGATATTCCACTCATTGGTTTCGCAGGGTCGCCATGGACTATTTTGTGTTATTGTGTGCAAGGTCAAGGCAGTAAAAACTTTGATAAAGCCAAAGAATTTTGTTTTACAAACCCAATAGCGGCACACCAATTATTGCAAAAAATTACAGATACAACTATTGCCTATCTTAAAGAAAAAGTAAAGGCCGGAGTGAATGCTGTTCAAATATTTGATTCTTGGGGTGGGATGTTATCGCCAACAGATTATCAAGAATTTTCTTGGCAATATATCAATCAAATCATAGAAGCGTTAAAAGACGAGGTCCCTGTTATTGCTTTTGGAAAAGGCTGCTGGTTTGCCCTTGGCGAGATGGCAAAATCTGGTGCTTCTGCATTGGGTGTTGACTGGACTTGTTCAGCTCGAAATGCGCGTTATTTAACTGGTGGTAATATAACCCTTCAAGGGAATTTTGACCCATCGCGTTTGTTATCGCCGCCGGCAGAAATCAAAAAAATGGTACACCAAATGATCCATGAATTTGGGAAAGATAAATACATTGTAAACCTAGGTCATGGAATCCTACCGAATATTCCAACAGACCATGCAAAAGCGTTTATTGATGCCGTAAAAGAATACCGTGTCTAATGAAAGACTTGTTTTTTAAATATATTCACGAACTGCAAGACACGATCACTTCAAAACTTGAAATGATCGACGGGACAGCTACATTCAAAGAAGATATTTGGAAACGCCCTGAAGGTGGTGGCGGACGCACTCGCGTCATCGAAAATGGTGCGGTCTTTGAAAAAGGTGGTGTTAATATCTCTGGTGTTCATGGAAAGCTACCTGCCTCGATGCAGAGTTATTTTAAGGTTGGGGAAGTTGATTTTTTTGCCTGTGGACTGAGTTTGGTCTTACACCCAAAAAACCCAATGGCGCCCACAGTTCATGCCAATTGGCGGTACTTTGAAATGTATAATGACCAAGGCGATATTATCGATCAATGGTTTGGTGGCGGACAAGACCTAACCCCTTATTATCTGTTTGAAGACGATGCGATCCATTTTCATCAAACCTGTAAAACCGCCTGTGATAAGCACAATCCAGAGTTCTATCCGACCTACAAAAACCGTTGTGATGACTACTTTTACAATAGCCACCGCCATGAAGCACGTGGAATAGGCGGTCTATTTTTTGATTACTGTAAAGCAACTGAACACATGACCATGGAACAATGGTTCGCTTTTGTCACTGAAGTAGGCGACAGTTTCTTGGAAGCCTATGTTCCTATTATAGAAAAAAGAATGCACTTACCCTATACAAGTCAACAACGGAACTGGCAAGAAATTCGAAGAGGACGTTATGTTGAATTTAATTTAGTGCATGATAAAGGCACCTTGTTTGGCCTCAAAACCAATGGACGAATCGAAAGTATTTTGATGAGCTTACCGCCTCATGTACAGTGGGTGTATGACCATCATCCAGAACCAAACAGTAGAGAAGAACAACTAATGCGGGTGTTAAAAACCCCTAAAAACTGGGTTTAATATGTATCCAATAAAAAGAAATAGACGGTTGCGATCCAATGCATCGATCCGTAGTTTAGTAAGAGAAACAATCATTACGCCAACTGATTTTTTAGTGCCCCTATTTGTAGTGGAAGGTAAAGGCATCAAGGATGAAATTCCGTCCATGCCCAACTATTACAGGTATAGTTTGGATACCCTTGAAGCAGAAGTGAAACTCCTTTGGAGCTTGGGATTAAAGTCGGTTCTTGTATTTGTAAAAGTAGCCGATTCGCTCAAAGATAATAAAGGTACAGAGGCTCTAAATTCAGAGGGGCTAATGCAACGCGCTGTAAAAACCATCAAAAATGTCTGTCCAGAAATGTTGGTCATGACCGATGTCGCTCTAGATCCCTATTCTGTATATGGCCACGATGGGGTTGTTTCAAATGGAGTTATTCAAAATGATGATACCGTTGAAATTTTGACAGGAATGAGCTTGTCTCATATTGAGGCGGGTGCCGATTTTGTAGCGCCTAGTGATATGATGGATGGTCGAATTTTAAGTATCAGAGAAGCCTTTGAAGATGATGGCTATGTGGATGCTGGCATCATGAGTTATAGTGCCAAATACGCCTCTTCTTTTTATGGGCCCTTTAGAGATGCTCTGGACTCTGCTCCAGTAGATTCTAAAAACATTCCTAAGGATAAAAAAACCTATCAAATGGATTATGCCAACCGATTTGAAGCCCTTAGAGAAACCGAAATGGATATTGATGAAGGTGCCGATATCGTCATGGTGAAACCTGGTTTAGCGTACTTAGACATTCTTCGAGAAATTAAAAACGAATTTGATGTGCCCGTAGCCGCCTATCAAGTGAGTGGCGAATATGCCATGATCAAAGCTGCAAGCGAAAAAGGGTGGCTCAATCACGATGCCGCAATGCTCGAAACAACAATGGCTTTTAAGCGTGCAGGCGCCGATATTATTGCCAGTTATTTTGCTAAAGACATCGTAAAACTTCTTGGCTAAAATCTAGACAATGGTGTGTTGCGGCTTTCTCTAGGAGACGACTATAAGGCTTCTACAAGCTTACCTGGGCTGTATATCTATCTCGGGAATAATCCAAATTCTATTGCTGATGCCTATGAAATTGGTGCGGTCACTGTCTTTCAAGGCGCTCACTTTTATGACTTGCCAGAATCTATTGGTCTCTATGATAATAGCTACATCTTATATTGGTGCAAACCTTTCGGAGTGAAAGTCGGAGAAGGACAAATACAATAACCCCCCCTCATTATGAAAAAACTACTTATTTTAAGCCTACTATTTGTGATTACTTGTCAATTTTCTACTCATGCACAATGGTTAGAAAAAAAAGGTAACGGCTATTTTAAACTAAGTGCCTGGACGCTTGAAGCTGATCGCCATTATACCAATTCAGGAGCAATAGACCCAAACGCAACTCGAGGAACCTTTAATTTAAATCTGTATGGAAAATATGGACTCTCTGATAACTGGGGGATTATTGCCTACATTCCGTTTTATGTAAAAACCTATCAAAACCATCAGGTTTCTATAGTCACTGATGAAACACTCTCTGAAGGGGAAGCGCATTCGAGTTTTGGAGATATGGATTTAGGAGTCGAATACCGATTATTTAAAGCCTCAAAGCATGCCTTTTCTGTAGCTCTATCTTTAGGAGTTCCATCCGGAGATAAAGAAGAGGGCAGCGACGGGAGTTAGCAAACTGGTGATGGGGAATTTAATCAAAATATTCGTTTCAATGCTGGGACAGCATTTGCAATTTTTAAACACCCTTTTTATGCTAAAAGTTATCTTGGATTTAACAACAGAACAGCAGGTTTTTCGGATGAAATCCGATTTGGAATAGAGGCTGGAACTAATTTTTTTGACAAAAAATTGTTCTTTCTATTGCGATCAAACACAGTTAGATCAATAAGAAACGGTTCTTTAAGTGCTGCAAATAGCGATGGAAGCATTTTTGCAAACAACGTTGAGTTTGTAAGTTTCGGATGGGAAGCCAGTTTCAAACTTAATCCTAGTTTAGGGGTTAGCATAGGTTATGAATCTGCATTTTCTGGAAAAGTTATTTATGCGGCGCCGAGCTATTCGGCTGGTGTTTTTTTTTACTAAAATAAGGCCATTAGATGTAACTTATTTATAAGTATATTTACGGTAACTCAAACACAAACAAATGAAAAAGTTTATACTCCGTTTATCCGTTCTAATTGCCGTTCTAATTGCAGCGCTTTACATTACAGATACTGATTATCTTTTAAAAGCAGTACGCACTATTTATGCTAAAGGATACACTACAGCCTATCTAGAGGATTATAAAGAATTTAATAATGCAGTCGTTGATAATGATTTGCCACAACCTTGGCCTATTCATGAAGACTACAACACTGTCAAAGAATCGGAAACTTTAGTAAATTACAATACTGCAACAGGGACTGTCGCCTATGTAATCATAAAAAATGATAGTGTATGGTTTGAAAACTATTACGAAGGTTTTGATAAAGACTCTAAGACTAACTCATTTTCAATGGCCAAAAGTTATGTATCTGGGCTTATGGGTAAAGCCATTGAGGAGGGTTATATAAAAAGTTTGAATCAGCCCGTAAGTGATTTTTTTCCAGAATTTAGCGAAGGTTTAGCCAGTCAAATGACCGTAGGAGATTTATCGTCTATGGCATCAGGCACCAATTGGGACGAAAAATATTATTCCCCTTTATCCATTACAACACGCGCCTATTTTGATGATGATTTAGAAAAAGTAATTTTAGGGCTCAAAGTCGTAAATGAGCCTGGTAAGTCCTACAAATATGCGAGTGGAGACACGCAGTTGTTGGCAATGGTAATAGAAAAAGCAACAGGCAAAAAACTATACGATTATCTTTCTGAAAGTTTCTGGAAACCCTTAGGAAGTGAAAACTCAACACTCTGGCAAGTAGATAGCGAAGATCACGACTTAGTGAAAGCCTACTGTTGTATAGCGAGTAACGCCAAAGACTTTGCCCGCTTTGGGAAACTCTATAAAGACCACGGTAAATGGAATGGAAAACAACTGCTAGACTCTACATTTATTGCAAAATCTTTAACCCCCCGATTTAAAGAAAGTCCTCAATATGGATATGGATGGTGGCTTCAAAAACGCGATGATAAATCCTTTTTTATGATGCGTGGTCATTTGGGACAATACGTTATTGTAGAGCCCACTGATAATATCATTATTGTAAGACTCGGACATGAAAAATCTCCAGATGCAGATTCACAGATTTTCTCAGATGATATTTCTGTTTACATTGACGAAGCTTATAAAATGTTATCCCATGCTCCAAAAACTCAACCTTGAAAATCTCCTGTTTTTAGATATTGAAACGGTTCCTGAAACCGCTCAATACTCAGAACTTTCAGAAGAAAAAAAACTGCTCTGGGAGCAAAAATCAAAATACCAACGTAAAGAGGAATTTAGTCCGGAAGCATTTTATGACCGCGCCGGAATTTGGGCAGAGTTTGGTAAAATCGTTTGCATTTCTGTAGGGTATTTTGCACCCGTAAATTCAGAGCGGCGCTTTAGAATCACTTCGTTTTATGGCGAAGAACACGCCCTTCTTCTAGAGTTTAAAACTCTTCTTGAAACCCATTTCTCAAAACCTAAACATGTATTGTGTGCGCATAATGGGAAAGAATTTGACTTTCCTTATATCGCCCGAAGAATGATTATTCACAACATTGAACTCCCTTTAAAATTGAATTTATTTGGTAAAAAACCTTGGGAAGTTCCGCATTTGGACACTTTAGAATTGTGGAAGTTTGGCGACTATAAACATTATACGTCATTAAAACTATTAACTAATATCCTTGGAATTCCATCACCTAAAGATGATATCGATGGCAGCGAAATATGCCGTGTGTTTTATGAAGAAAATGATATTGAGCGCATTGTGATCTATTGTCAGAAAGACACCATTACCGTCGCACAAATTATTTTAAGACTCCGTGGAGAAGACTTATTAAAAGCGGAAGAAATTGCTTATATTTAAGCAATGGAGCACACCCCTATTTTAAACATTCAAAATCTTCGCGTTGCCTTTTCATCCAATTCGGGTCTAAATGAAGTGCTTCATGGCATCTCCTACAATCTATTTCCAAACGAAATTCTTGGGATTGTTGGCGAATCTGGAAGCGGAAAATCGGTAGCATCACTGGCTATTATGGGTTTATTACCCCTTAACAAAAGCAGCATTAGTACTGGTGAAATCATATTCAAAAACAGCGATCTCCTACGTTATTCCCAAAAAGAAATGGAAGCGATTCGGGGTCAAAAAATAGCCATGATCTTTCAAGAACCTATGAGCGCGCTCAACCCCTCAATGTGCTGCGGAAAACAAGTAGAAGAAATTCTATTGCAACACACAACCATTACACCAAAAGCAGCGAAAACCGAAGTATTACGTTTGTTTGCTGCGGTAAAAATCCCAGCACCTAAAGATACTTTTAAAAAATATCCTCACGAGATTTCTGGAGGACAACAACAACGCGTTATGATTGCCATGGCAATTGCTTGTAAACCTGATATTCTAATTGCAGACGAGCCCACGACTGCCTTAGACGTAACCGTTCAAAAAGATATTATAAGCTTATTAAAAACACTCCAAAAAGAATCCAAAATAAGTGTTATTTTTATCAGTCACGATTTGGCTTTAGTTTCTGAAATTGCAGACCGGATTTTAGTGATGTATAAAGGCAATATTATTGAAAATGGAGGAACAAAATCTATCTTTAAAACGCCTAAAGAAGACTATACAAAAGCACTTATTGGCGCACGACCAACCTTGAAATCACGCTTAAAGCAACTCCCCACTGTTAGTGACTTTTTATCGAACACCATATCAAATCAAATCATTTCAAAGACTGATCGAACTGAATCTCATAAAGAAATTTATAGTCAAAAACCTCTATTGGAGGTCATCAATCTTGAAAAAACCTATTTCTCTAAAGCCTCTTTTTTTGGAACAAAAACAGCATTTAAGGCGGTGGACGGCGTGAGTTTTAAAGTCTATACCGGAGAAACAATGGGGCTTGTAGGAGAATCTGGTTGTGGAAAATCAACTCTAGGAAAAGCTATTTTACAGCTCGATAAAGCCACTGCTGGTAGCTTAAAGTATCACGGAAAAGACATTACAAATCTCAACAAAAAAGAATTGCGAATATTACGCAAAGACATTCAGATTATCTTTCAAGACCCCTTCGGATCTTTGAATCCTCGAATCACTGTTGGAAAGGCAATTATGGAGCCTATGAAAGTGCATAAGCTATTTTCATCCGACGATGAACGCAAAGCAAAAACTTTAGAGATTTTAGAAAAAGTCGGTTTAGAAGCAGTTCATTTTGATCGCTATCCCCATGAGTTTTCTGGAGGGCAACGGCAACGTATTGGAATTGCAAGAACCATTGCAGTAGAACCAAAATTGATTATATGTGATGAATCTGTGTCTGCTCTTGATATTTCGGTTCAAGCACAAGTGTTGAATTTATTGAATACATTAAAAGAAGATTATGGGTTTACCTATATTTTTATTTCCCATGATTTGGCGGTTGTAAAATTCATGTCCGACCAATTGATGGTGATGAACAAAGGCAAAATAGAAGAACACGGCGAGGCCGATGCGATTTATGAATCGCCTCAAAAAGCATATACAAAAGCCTTGATAGCAGCCATTCCGAAAGGGTTGTGAGTTGCTCAAACTTGGGACGCCTAAAAATAAAATGAATTATCCCAATATAGTAAAGGCGATCAAAATAAATTGATCGCCTTTACTTTCTTAGGTACGCTTACTCTTCGTTTTATTCTGCGGTTAACACAAAACCCCAGTCGAATTCCCCATTCCCATCAAGTAGATCTTCCGTTCTTCTTTTAAAATAATCTGTTGTAATATCTACTTTGCCATTCAAAATCCGAAGATCCAACCCTATATCTAATGTTTTTTGTGTTTCCCATTTAATATCTGGATTAGAAATTGGACCACTAGCAGCTCCAACATTCTCTTGGTTATTAAAAAAGTAAATCCCTTCGCCATTCAACAACGATGTATAGCCGTAATCTACAATTCTATCATTTCCTATTATTCCATAAGAAGCTCTGAGTTTTAATAAATCAAAGAAGCTGTTCTGGCTCATAAAGTCTTCATCCGAAACTACCCAGCCAATTGAACCTGATGGGAAATATCCAAACCTGTTTCCTGGACCAAATTTTGTAGAACCATCTCTACGAAGTACTGCAGAGAATAGATATTTACCTTTATAATCGTATTGCAGTCTCGTAAAATATGAGAGCAATCTCGAATCAAACTTGTCATTTCTTCCTTTATCTTCAAATCTATCTTCAACATCACTAGCTTTTAGTATAGCAGCATTTAAAATAGAATTATCAATAATATCAAATCCTATTTTACCTGTAAATTCTCCTGTAGTTTTAAAAACTGATGTTCCTAGTAGAACGTTTACTTTATGGTTGTCATTAAACGTGTTTTCATACTTTACAAATGCATCAAATGTATAATCTCGAAAGTAATCTAAAAACTCTTGAACTTCACTTTTTTGTGTGTTAAACACTTTTCCTGTACCATAATTATCGATTGGGAAAAACTTCTTGTTTCTCACTTCTGAATAATTAAATTGAATATTTGCAGATGCCGTAAAATGATCTAAAAAATCATATGACAAACCACCAAAACCATTCAACTTCATGACCTTAGTCCTATCGTAGGTATTCGCGATTTGTGCAAGTGGATTTATAACCTCTCCTCCTAAACCATCCGCTAAAGAATACTCACCATTTTCATCTCTTACAGGAATATTAGGGGCCATATTTAAGGCATTAAAAAGTACGGAGCCTAAAGCGTTTTCTAAGAGATTTCGTTTATTTGTCCTTGTTAATGTAATTCCAGATTTAAATTTAAAATTCTCAAGAAAATCTAAATTATAGGTCGCACTATTTGTGAAACGCGAGAAATTTGATTTGTTTCCGCCTACAATACCATCCTGAGTTAGAAATGAACTACTATAGGAATAAGAAGACTTCTTTTTACCGCCTTTAAAAGAGATGTTATGGTTATGAATTGGAGCGGATTGAAACACCTCGTCTTGCCAATTGGTACCAACTCCTAGTTCTGCTATATTTGTAAATGGTGGTGTACTGCCTCCATTAGCATAAGCTTCATTAATTATTAATGCATATTCTGTTGCATTTAATACAGGCATTTTACGCGTTGTTTGTTGAAATCCTGTGTACGCACTATATTCAACAGTTAAAGGTGTTTCCTTACGCCCTGTTTTTGTGGTAATAAGTATAACGCCATTAGCGGCTCTTACTCCATAAATCCCCGCAGTAGCATCCTTAAGAATGTTCATGCTTTCAATATCATTAGGATTTATGACACTAAGGTCTTCAACAACATTGCCATCGACCAAGATTAAAGGCCTACTATCTCCATTGGTAGAAACACCCCTAATATTGATTGTAGAACCTGCACCAGGAGATCCAGAGTTGGTGGTAATGTTTACGCCGGCCACCTGACCTTGTAGCGCTTGTTCAATTCGTGTTGGTTTAAGCTTTTCAATGGTTGCAGAACTTACAACTGATACGGCTCCTGTTGATTCCTTCTTTTTTTGAGTACCGTACCCGATCACGATAATTTCGTCTAGCTTTGCGACGTCTTCTTCTAATTGAATTGTTAATCTTGAACTATCAACAACCACAATTTCTTTTGTTATATATCCAATATAACTTACCGTTATTGTTGAACCAATTTCAACATTTGTGACACTAAAATTCCCATCAAAATCGGTAATTGTACCGATATTTGTGTGTTTTACAATAACATTTACCCCTGGGATGGGAAGCCCAGTAGGATCTTTTACGTTTCCACTAACATCAATATTTTGTGCGCTTGTAAACGCTACAAAAAATAGTGCTAGAATTTTTAAGACCATTTTCTTCATAAGTAGTATTAGTTTTGAGTTACTATTAAAGCTACTTACTTATTAAGTTATTCTAAAAAAACCTAACTATACAAAAAATATACACCTTAAAGAGTACTAAAAAAAATTAAAGGAATTCGTCTTAATATATTGACTGTAAATTATTTAAGGCACAAACGTAATGTCTTAAACCGTTCTTAAAAAACAGCATTGTAAGGAAGTTGTTGGGGTAAATTGTGATAACCAATAACTTTTCTACATACCAATTATAGTATTAAAAAGCTGATCATGTGTTTTGCATCCATTTTTTGTTGCAAACAATTCCGTGATAAAATAACACATTAAATAGAGGGCTTTAGTATTGACACTCGCTTTTATGAAATGTATGAGCTTACAAGAGCTTAGTTAAAAATTTAAGGCCTCAACATAAAAAGTGATGCCACTCCTAATAATATTCGTAAATTATTAGCAATTTTAATGTGTTTAACTTTAATTAAAAAATATTCTACAAAAACCATTTTTTTCTTTAAAATATAAATATAGCATTATACGATCCATAGGATGCTTGTGGAATTGTTTGTACAGAGTTTCTTATGCTAAGTCAGAAGATTAAGAGCCTACCCTTGGCAGCAGCCATTCCGAAAGGGTTATAACACCATTTCAGGAACCACGCCTTCAACCGTAAGATGACCTTCCGTGGCGTGTTGAATGGTTTCTACAGATATTCCGGGCGCACGTTCTAACAGTTTAAAACCGTCGTTTGTAACCGCTAAAACCGCTAAATTGGTCACAATTTTTTTGACACAACCAACGCCAGTCAGAGGCAATGTACAGCGTTTCAAAAGTTTAGATTCTCCTTTTTTATTGGTATGCATCATCGCAACAATAATGTTTTCGGCACTAGCCACCAAATCCATTGCACCCCCCATACCTTTGACCATATAGCCTGGAATTTTCCAATTGGCAATATCGCCATTTTCTGAAACTTCCATCGCTCCTAAAATGGTGAGGTGGACATGTTTTCCACGAATCATAGAAAAACTAGTGGCGGAGTCAAAAAAACTGGCGCCATTAAGCGTTGTAATAGTTTGCTTTCCAGCATTAATCAGATCTGCATCCTCTTCTCCTTCAAAAGGAAATGGTCCCATACCCAAAACGCCGTTTTCACTTTGAAATTCAACGTCTATATCATCGCGTACAAAGTTGGCAACTAGTGTAGGGATTCCGATGCCAAGGTTTACATAGTATCCGTTTTGGACTTCTTGTGCAATACGTTTAGCTATACCATTTTTATCTAACATGCTTTTATGATTTTTGTCTTAGGGTACGTTTTTCGATGCGCTTTTCGTAGTTCTTGCCCTGAAAGATACGTTGTACAAAAATTCCTGAAATATGAATTTGGTTAGGGTCAAGTGATCCAACAGGAACTAATTCTTCTACCTCAGCAACCGTAATTGTAGCGGCACCACACATATTGGGGTTAAAATTTCTGGCGGTAGCTTTAAATATTAAGTTTCCTGCCGCATCGCCTTTCCAGGCTTTTACTAAGGAAAAGTCGGCCTTAAAAGCGGTTTCTAAAACATACATTTTTCCATCAAACTCGCGTGTTTCTTTACCTTCGGCGACTTCTGTGCCGTATCCGGCTGGGGTATAAATAGCCGGAAATCCAGCTTGTGCAGCACGACAACGTTCTGCCAGAGTGCCTTGCGGAATCAGTTCAACATCCAATTCACCTGACAGCATTTGACGCTCAAACTCGTCATTCTCGCCAACATAGGACGATATCATTTTTTTGATTTGGTGTTTTTGAAGCAATAGTCCTAATCCAAAATCATCAACGCCTGCATTATTAGAAATACAGGTGAGCTCTTTAACGTCCATATCAACCAATTCAGATATTGCGTTTTCGGGAATACCACACAATCCAAAACCACCAAGCATAAGAGTCATGCCACTTGAAACTCCCTTTAGAGCTGCTTTTACATCCGCTACTTGTTTGTTTATCATAGGTTAAATTTAGGGAAAAATGTACAAAAAAAATCTTATTAATTCATAGATTCCCTTAGAAATCAATGTCTGGTGTAATCGGCGATGTATCTTCCGGAACCGGTTCTCCTTCTTCAACTATGGGCTCACTCTTGACTTCAATGGTCAAATCTTCAGGGGCTACAAAGTCGTCTTTGGAAATTCCTAATACTTCCAATGCGTAGCAACTTCGCATATAATTTGCCCATATAGGAAGTGCCATAGATGCGCCTTGTCCATAGCTGATTGTTTTGAAATGTGTGGCGCGATCTTCGCCACCAACCCATACTCCAGTAACTAAATTAGGAACCATGCCCATAAACCACCCATCACTTTGGTTTTGTGTTGTCCCTGTTTTTCCAGCAATCGGGTTCGTAAATTCATATGGGTATCCTGTAACAATTTCTTTGTAAACCAATTCATCTTTGAGAATTTTATGTCGCAAGCGCTGACCTGATCCAAATTCTGTAACACCCTCCATTAATTTAACCGTTACATAGGCGACTTCTTTACTTAAAACATCTTTTGTTTCTGGAGCATCTTGAAATAATAGGGTTCCATTTTTATCTTCGATGCGGCTTACAACAACAGGCTTGGTGTACACGCCTTGATTTGCAAAAGTAGCATAGGCCGCTACCATTTCATAAACACTTAAATCAGGTGTTCCAAGAGCGATTGAAGGGACTGCCGGGATGGTCTGTTCTACTCCTAAACTACGTGCCAAATTGATAACAGGTTGCGGTCCAATTTCGTTCATTAAGCGTGCCGTAATTGTGTTTCTAGAATTTGCCAAAGCAGACTTAAGCGTTTCAAATCCACCATAGTTACCGCCAGAATTTTTAGGTGCCCATGGTTTCATATTTCCATATTTCAGGGCTTCAATTGTAATTTGTGATTTCGGAAACGTATCACATGGGGATAAGTGAAGTTGATCGATTGCTGCCGCATACACGAAAGGTTTAAATGTGGACCCTACTTGACGCTTACCTTGCTTCACCATGTCATACTGAAAGTGTTTGAAATTGACACCTCCAACCCAAGCTTTGACATGGCCTGTTTGTGGCGTCATTGAGAGCATTCCAGTCCTTAAAAAAGATTTATAATAGCGCATAGAATCTCTAGGCGTCATGATAGTATCTATTTCATTGTTATTTGCTGTCCATGAAAATATTTTCATTGGAATAGGCTTGTCAAATGAGGCTATGATTTCCTCATTCGATTTTTTAAGATCATATTTCATTCGGCGCCAGCGTTCGGAACGTCTCATGCTAGATTGTAATAATGCCGTAATCTCTTCAGGTTCTAAATCTAAAAATGGAGTTGTAGGATTTCTTCTTTTAGTGTTTTGAACAAAAAACTCTGCCTGTAATTTTGCCATATGTTCTCTCGTAGCAGCTTCTGCAAAGGTTTGCATTCGAGAGTCTATCGTTGTATGAATTTTCAACCCGTCCTTATAGATGTTGTATTTGTCTCCATTAGGTTTTCTGTTTTCAGGAGCATTCACCCATTCTTTCATAAACCCACGCAAATAGGAGCGAAAATAAGTCGCAATTCCTTCTCGGTGCGACTCAGGTGAATAATTGAGCCCTAAAGGCAGTTTTTGAAGTGAGTCTTTATGTGTTTCTTCAAGAAATCCATATTTAGCCATTTGACTTAATACGACATTACGGCGGTTTTTGGTTCCAATAGGGTTGCGTTTTGGGCGTGGATTATACAACGACGAATTTTTAAACATGCCTACTAGCATTGCCGATTCGTTGCATGATAACTCTATCGGTTCTTTTCCAAAATAAATTCTTGAAGCTGATCGAATTCCGTCTGCATTATTTCCAAAATCATAGATATTGAAATATTGCGCAATAATTTCTTCTTTGGTGTACTGGCGCTCTAAACGTGTTGCCAATACCCATTCTTTTATTTTTTGAGTCGCTGTTTCTAATTTATTTTTAGACCTAACACCTACAAACAATTGTCGGGCTAATTGTTGTGAGATTGTACTCGCACCTCCTCTTTTACCTAAAAACGCAAATGCCCGTATGGTACCTCTAACATCTATTCCTGCATGATCAAAATACCGGACATCTTCCGTAGCAATAAGAGCGTCAACAAGATGTTTGGGCAGTTCATTAAATGCTACTGGAGTTCGGTTGTCTTCGTAGTAGAATTTCCCTAACGTTTCGCCATCAGCAGAAATAATTTCTGTTGCCAAATTAGTGCGTGGGTTTTCTAGTGCAGTGTGATCTGGCATAGCACCAAAAGCACCAAAAGACGCCAAAATAAAAATGAGGGCGACTCCTAATACAACCGCCAAAAATGCCATCCAAAACCAACGAATTGGCTTTGAATAATTTTGAGATCTTTTCTTTCGCTTTGCCATAATTGTTAATTACTTAGACGTTCTATACTGAATCCAACGTCAATTATGCCTTCAAGATTTGCAATGCCGTTAGGCTCTCCTCGTTGTCGCATTGCATGCTGAATTTGGATTTTATAAGTCCCTTGTTCATCAAAAACAAAAGGGGTTTCATAGCCTTTTAACCAAAGTTTATGTTCTTTTACGGTTGTAAACCCCGTACCCAAAAGCTCCCCATTTGGCTTGGCCATGAGATACTCTAGTGTGTCTTTTGAAACTTTCCCATTGGGATAGTTTAATTCGACGATTAAAAATAAATTACTAAACTTATACGCTGTTGTTGTTCGTAAATTAACAAATAAATTATACGGGTTTATAGTATCAGGGGCAACAAAGTCGTAACGAATCGTTTGGTGTTTATCCCAGCGGTCTGCAATAGAGGTATAGCGATCAAAGGGCTTATGCTGTTGACATGAGAATGTTACAAAAGCAAAAAGAAAGAGCCATTGTACTGATTTACTTAGCATTATTATTTTGGGGTCTTGGTTTTTTGTTATTTCTATTGTTTCTGTTGTTCTTTTTGCGCCTCTTGTTTCTTTTGCGGTTTTGATTTTTTGGACCATCAAATCGCGTTAGACTATCCTGACCTACAACGTTTTCAAAATCTACTTTAGTATCTTCAACTACGTCTACGGCATACTCTTCTAAACTAGCAACTTTCTTCTTTTTAGTATTAATAGCAATAATCGCGTTGGCTTGAGCGGTGGTTAATTTATGCCAGTTCATCCATTCTCCTTCATATGCATACCACATATGCCCTTTAAAAATATCCGTTTTTTGACAAACGGCTGTTCCTTTTTCGGTACGTAATTTAATCTCTGTTTTCGGAAATGATTTTAAGGCATCAAGGTAGGCATCTAATTCATAATTTAAACAACACTTTAATTTTCCACATTGCCCCGCCAATTTTAAGGGGTTTAAAGACAATTGTTGGTAGCGCGCTGCAGAAGTATTTACAGATCTAAAATCTGTGAGCCATGTGGAGCAACACAGTTCGCGTCCACAAGAGCCAATCCCGCCAAGTCGAGCAGCTTCTTGTCGAAGACCAACCTGTTTCATTTCTATTCGGATTCTAAACTCTCTTGCAAACAGCTTGATAAGTTCCCTGAAATCGACGCGCTCATCTGCGGTATAATAGAATGTTGCTTTGCTAGCATCGCCTTGAAATTCTATATCCGAAATTTTCATTTTTAGCCTTAAATCAATCGCAAATTGTCTTGCTTTGACTTTCATCGGTTCTTCTTTGTCTCTGGCTTCAACCCAAATATCGATATCTCTTTGAGAAGCTTTTCGATAGATTTTAAAAACCTCTTCAGGCGTTTCCGAAATTTTCTTGCGTTTCATCTGAACTTTGACCAATTCTCCAGTCAATGTTACCATGCCAATATCATGCCCCGAAGCCGCTTGAGTTGCCACAACATCACCAATGCTTAGCGTTAAATTTTCAGTGTTCTTATAATAGACTTTACGGCCGTTTTTAAAACGAACTTCAACCCAATCAAAAGGGGTTGCACCGTTGGGTAGAGTCATGTTTGATAGCCAGTCAAAAACGGTTAGCTTATTGCAGCTATCTGTTCCACATGTTCCATTATTTTTGCAGCCTTTTGGTTGACCATTTTTTCCTGTTGCACAACTTGTACATCCCATAATTTTATATATTGAATTTGTCAATGCAACAGCATTACAAATGCGTATTAATCCTGTGATTTAAAACGTAAATATAAGATTATTTAAGGACTTAAAAAACGAGGTGAGTGGTATTTTTATAGCTTATAACAACACATGCTACACTATAAAATCAAGACACTTTCGGGTTTTTAAGGGGCTCAAAACTATTTCTTAGATCTTTTTTATGAGGCAAGTGATCGGTTCGTCCTTTTTTAAAAATATCATTACTGTTTCCTTGTCCTTTTCGAAGTAATTTTTGCTCCTCGGGTGGTAATCGATTTATTTCCATGCAATGTGTAGAGCAACAATTTTCCATAGATTTTTTGCAGGAATCACACTGAATAAACAGCAAATGACAGGCATCATTCGCACAATTGACATGAATATCTGCAGGCGCTCCACACTGATGACAACTTGCAATTACATCGTCTGATATTTTCTCGGCACGACGCTGATCAAAAACAAAGTTTTTTCCAATAAACTTATTTTCTATCGCCTCATTTTCTACCTGACGTGCATAGTTAATAATTCCTCCTTCTAATTGGTACACATTCTTGAACCCTTTGTGTTTATAGTAAGCACTGGCTTTTTCGCAACGTATGCCTCCAGTACAATACATGACCAATTTTTTGGTTTCTTTATATGCTTTAAGGTCATCTTCTATTAAATCCAAAGACTCACGAAACGTGTCAACGTCTGGAGTTACGGCGTTTTTGAAATGACCGATTTCACTTTCATAGTGGTTTCTCATGTCTACAACTACGGTGTTTTCATCTTCAATCAATGTATTAAATTCCGACGCATTCACGTGTATCCCTATGTCCGAAGAATCAAAAGTATCATCATTCAAACCGTCCGAAACGATTTTATCACGGACTTTGACTTTGAGTTTTAAAAACGATAGTAAATCATGTTCAATGGCAATATTTAGCCGGACATTTTCTAGAAAATCAATCGTGTCTAAATGGGTTTTAAAAGCTTCAAAATTGTCTGCCGGGACTGAAAGCTGCGCATTAATACCTTCATGAGCAATATAAATTCGTCCCAAAACATCGATGCTGTTCCAAAATAGAAATAAATGATTTCTTAAGACCTCCGTGTTATTGATTTTTGAATACTTGTAGAAAGAGATCGTTAGGCGGTCTTTACCAGCCTTTTGGAGGAGTTCAGCTCTTTCACTATTGCTTAAGGTATTGTACAGTTGCATGCTATACTAATTTTAAGTTTATATGAATCGAGTTACAAAGGTAGTCGTTTTTGAAACAATCCTTTAAAATGAGGGTCAAAAAGTTTAAAAATAATATAAAAAGGTTCGTTAAAATTTTCAAACTTTACAAAAGATATCTTACTTTAGCAAGAAGAAAGAATTAGATACAAAACACTTATGAGCAGCGAAAAAGACGCAAAATTAAAAGCCCTCAAGCTAACTTTAGATAAGCTTGACAAAGCCTACGGAAAAGGCACCGTAATGAAAATGAGTGATGCCCCAGTGGTCGATGTCGAAGTGATCCCTTCTGGATCCTTAGGATTAGACATTGCCTTAGGCGTTGGTGGCTATCCGAGAGGCCGTGTCATTGAAATATATGGTCCAGAATCTTCAGGAAAAACAACACTGACATTACATGCCATAGCAGAAACACAAAAAGCAGGTGGTATTGCCGCATTTATTGATGCTGAACATGCGTTTGATCGGTTTTATGCTCAAAATTTGGGCGTAGATATTGACAACCTCATCATTTCTCAGCCGGATAATGGCGAGCAAGCCCTTGAAATTGCCGATAACTTGGTGCGTTCTGGCGCTATTGATATGGTGGTTATTGATTCTGTAGCAGCATTGACACCAAAAAGTGAAATTGAAGGCGAAATGGGAGATTCTAAAATGGGCCTTCATGCCCGTTTGATGTCTCAAGCTTTAAGAAAACTGACTGGATCTATCAGTAAGACAAACTGTACTATGATCTTTATTAACCAATTGCGTGAAAAAATTGGAGTAATGTTCGGAAATCCTGAAACAACAACAGGTGGTAATGCCTTAAAGTTCTATGCTTCTGTTCGTTTAGATATTCGTCGTTCGACACAAATAAAAGACAGTGATGGTAACGTACTTGGTAATAAAACCCGTGTTAAAGTTGTTAAAAACAAAGTTGCACCACCTTTCCGTTTAGCAGAATTTGACATCATGTATGGAGAAGGCGTTTCTAAAGTCGGAGAGATTTTGGATGTGGCTGTCGAGCATGAAATTGTTAAAAAGAGTGGTTCATGGTTTAGCTATGATGACACAAAACTAGGACAAGGTCGTGATGCAGTCAAAAACATGATCAAAGATAATCCAGAGTTGATGGAAGAACTCGAAGAAAAAATAAAAGCCGTTTTGAAAGCTGAAGCTTAAAACACAAGACGTTTAAAAATACCTCTTAATTAAAAATCCCGATTAGTCGGGATTTTTTATGCTTTTAAATCTGCTTCCAAAGCCTTTGAAATGAGCTTAAAAACTTTTTTACTGAGTTCTGTAGTGTCGTCAATTGACAACTCTTTTGTAGAAATAGTTGGGTGTACTTCTACGCGCATTTTTCCTGGGCCACCGCTAAAGAAGGTATAAGACAAACGTTTTTTATTATCAAAAAAAGTCAGGGGAACTAGTGGCACTTTGTGGTTGATCGCTAGTCGGAATGCGCCTGCCTTAAAACGGTCTAAAACAACAGATTCGTCTGGGACACCCCCTTCTGGAAAAATACAAATACTAGAGCCTTGTTTGATGCGGTTTTGAGCGCGTATAAATACGGCTTTTCGGCTTTCTGGACTGCTGCGATCGACTAAAATACAGGTCCTTTTATAAAAGAATCCGAAGATTGGGATTTTTACCAATTCTTTTTTACCGATAAATACAAACGGATGGTTTCTAAACGCCACCAACATCAGCATGATGTCAGTCATCGAGGTGTGATTGGCAACAAATACATAGCTTTGTCCTTTTACTAGCGGCTCCGCACGTTTGATGGTCCAATAATACCCCATCCCAATAAGTATGATTTTGGCCCAAATTCTGGCTAACCTAAAAAAGAAAGGATACCATTTTTGTTTCAATACGGACAAAAACAATAGAGGAAACATCACAAGAATGGGTACAGCGACTAGCACATAGAACCAAATTCTGTAGAAAACCCACAAGGGATATTTTATAATTTTAAGCACGCTCAAAACTACTAAAAAAAATGAGTTGTTGAACCAAAAAAATGGCTTTACTACTAATTTGAACACATTACTGCAAGATGATTTGCTGAAACGCTTATAAAAAATGACAGCCTTTTCAGTACTTTTAACTATTTTTTTTTACATTTATGGTAGACTTAGACCCCAAATCTGATTCTTCCTTTTAACCAATTTCATTTTTTTAAAGCAATGTCGTGAGACTCTGTTTACACTATGGTGTGCGTGTCTGTGGTGTTTTAAAAATGCAAAAATAGCATTTCGCCGCACTATACGCAGTAACGTCTTGGGCTTTTAATTGATTCCTCTGGTACGATGAATTGAAAAAAAAAGACGTTAGCAAGCCTTAAAACTAAATATTAACACTTAAATATTTTTGATTATGAAAACAATTACTTTCTTTCTAACAGTTCTTTTTTCTGTTTATTTTACCAATTCTTGTTTTGCTCAAGTTACATTAGCTGCGGGGGATATCGTAATTCTTCAGTACAATTCTGATGGAGGAGATGATGAATTAGTATTTCTGCCCTTAGTTGATCTTCCCGCAAATTCGATTATCTACTTTTCGGATGGGAGTTGGGATTCTGGTACTTCTGGTTTTGGGCTTGCAACTGAACGAGGTATAAAGTTTACCGTGAATGCTAGTGGAATTACGGCAGGTACATTAATTAAATTGCTCAACCCAACAGCAGCCTTCTTCATTAGGGTCTTTAGAGTTTTATGAAGTAGATGGTAGTGTTGAAACAGGATCTTCAAGAGAATTAACACTAAGTACTTCAGGAGATCAAGTGCTCATCTTTCAAACACTTGATGGTGTTATAACGAGTACAATAACATTTATTTATGGGTTTAATACCAGGTCAGCAGTTGGTTATATCAACGGGTGGCAAGCTGACGCTAATGCTTTAAGTACTACTTCAACAGACAGTCATTTACCGCCCGGTTTAACGGCTTTAAATTCTTCTCAATCAAATAAAACAACTGCAACTGCCTTAGGAATATCTGGACTTAGTGGAGCACATATTGACAATTGGCAGTATACAGGACCTTTTACAGCAGCAACTAGAAGTGAATGGTTAGAAAGGATTCACACCTTGACTAACTGGTCTAGTGATGATGCTACAGTGTATTCCCACACTGCAATTGCAGGTGGAGCCAGCAGTGTAACTGTTAGTAGTACTCTAGGAACTGATAATTTTAAAAGTGAAACAATAACTGTTTTTCCGAACCCTTCTTCAGATTACGTTCATGTTTTAGGAATAAAAGACGTCACAGATTATGTAATACACAATAGTAATGGAACCGAAATCAGTAAGGGACGCCTCACAAATAATGAAAAAATAGAAATTAAACACCTCGCTAGTAATAGCTTATATTTTTTAAAATTAGAAGGACTCAAAACTATCAAATTTTTAAAAAAATAAAACGGGTGTCAACCTTGAATAGCGCAAGCGAGACGCTTGCGCCAGGGTTATTTCATTAATAAAAAACGAGTTTTAAGGGCTGTAGAAATGGTCTATTAGAACGAAAATCCACACACGCTGTCAAAACTCCTAAAAAAATTGAGCGATTGCCTCAAAAAAAGTACCTTTGCTATTCATTCGGAAAAATAAATTAGAAATGGCAAGAATTTTAACAGGCGTTCAGAGTACAGGCACCCCGCACCTCGGTAACATTTTAGGCGCGATTATCCCTGCAATTGAAATGAGTAACGACCCAAAAAACGATTCTTACCTATTTATTGCCGATATGCATTCACTGACTCAAATAAAAGACGCCAAAACACTGCGTCAAAACACCTATGCCACGGCGGCTACTTGGTTGGCGTTTGGTTTAGACATCCAAAAAACCGTTTTTTACCGCCAAAGTGATGTGCCACAAGTCACAGAACTCTCTTGGTATCTAAGCTGTTTTTTTCCGTTTACGCGCTTGGAATTAGCGCATAGCTTCAAAGATAAAGCAAACCGATTGGAAGACGTTAATGGCGGCTTGTTTACCTATCCAATGCTGATGGCTGCCGATATTTTACTTTACGATGCCACTATTATCCCTGTTGGAAAAGACCAACTCCAACATATCGAGATGACCCGAGATGTTGCCTCAAGAGTTCATGCCAAGGTTGGTGAGGTTTTTATCATTCCAGAAGCGAAAATTCAAAAAGAAAACATGCTTGTTCCAGGGCTAGATGGTCAAAAAATGAGCAAAAGTAAAGGCAATGTGATCGATATTTTTCAAACTGATAAAGCCTTGAGAAAACAAATCATGTCCATTCAAACCGACAGTACGCCCCTAGAAGATCCGAAAGATTGGGCGCATTGTAACTGTTTTGCACTATACAAACTGTTGGCTTCAGAGGCTCAAATAACAGAGATGAAACACAATTATGAAGCTGGTGGCTATGGTTATGGCCATGCAAAACAAGCGTTATTTGAATTGGTTTGTGAATTGTTTTCCGAACAACGCGAGCGTTATTCTTACTATATGTCAAACCTTGAAGAAATTGATCAGGCTTTGGCAGTAGGCGCCAAAAAAGCGGCTACAATTGCAGAGGGCGTATTGGCACGTGTTCGAGAAAAAATAGGCTACTAAACCAGCTCAAATTCTTTTCCGGGAAGTGGGCGACAAACACCTTTCAGTTCCAAATTCAATAACAGATATGCGGCTTTAGAGGTGGGCATTTCACAGGCAATTGCAATACCATCTAAGGGTGATTTACTTTCTTTTTTTAAATAGTTGAAAATTATTTTTTCATCGGCATCAAGCTCAACAAACAACTTTTTTTGCACTACTTTTTTTGGGGTTTCTAATGACCAGTTTAAAATATACGGAATATCAACTGGGTTAGAGATTAGATGTGCGTTTTTGGTTTTAATCAAATTGTGACAACCTTGACTTTGATGGTCTGTGATGCGACCGGGTAGCGCAAAGACTTCTCTATTGTATCCAAACGCCATGGCTGCTGTTGCCAAGCTCCCCCCTTTTTCGGCAGATTCAATAACAATGGTTGCTTCACTTAACCCTGCAATAAGGCGATTCCGTCTTAAAAAATTAGAAGGATCCATTACTGCAGTACTCCAAAAATCGGTGACAAATCCGCCTTGATTTTCTATCAGACTTCGATACTTAAGGTGTGCCTTTGGATAGGTGTTTTGAAGACCTTGCGCCATACAGCCTACTGTTTGCAGCTGGTGTTTGAGCGCGGCTTTATGGGCGGCTATATCAGTCCCATAGGCGAACCCAGACACAATAATGGGGTTGAAAACCGCAAGGGTTTCAATTATTTTTTCACATTGTGCAAAACCATAGGTGGTGATTTTGCGGGTGCCAACAATACTAATAATGGGCGCATGATCCCAATTGATATCGCCTTTTTGAAACAATACAAGAGGCCCATCTATACAGTGTTTTAGCTTAAAAGGATAGTTTGAATCTTCAAAATATAAACCCTCAATGCCCTTTTTTTCCATAAAACTAAGCTCTTTTTCGGCTGCTTTAAGGTGCTTTGCTTCCTCGAGATGTTTGATGGTAAAAGTGCCTATTCCATCAATTTTTGAAAGGTTGGCTTTGGTTTCTTTAAAAACAGCTTCAGGGCTGCCACAATGTTGAATCAATTTTTTCGCGCTGATGTCGCCAATGTTTGGCACGGCTTGCAATGCAAGCGCATAAAGGAGTTGAGGTGGGTTCATAGGGGGCTATGTTTGCTGTAAATATAAACAACCCTACAAACAATCCCTAAATTTATGGCAACGTTGTAAACTCTAGCTCATTACCATAGAATACTCCTTTACAATCCTCCCCATAGGCTCTAAAATAATAGGTAGTATTGGGTTGAAGATTAAACATGTAGGAATCGTATGGTCCGTTTAGGCTTCCATTTTCCGAGAAAAAATCATTAACATCATCAATTGTAGGGTTAACGGATGTACTCCAAACAAGGCCTCTAGATTTCATTTTAGTGTATGAGGTGATGTTAGTAGTTGTTTGTGCTTGGTCAGAGCTGATATTAAATGCAGCAACGGTTTGGATGTCAATTGCAGGTATTAAACTAAAATCTTGGAAGCAGTAAGTGTCATCTAGATTATTTGACACATTAATATCCCCAAAAGTACAATCAAGCCCATCATTCACTAGTACAAAAAGATTACAAGGGAAGTCATTTAAATCTAGTTGTTGATTGTTTTCAACTGTTAGACTTGTATACACCTTGAGAAGTGAATCAAAATTAATATCATTTAGAGTTTGATTTGAAGATAAATTAAAGGAATTTGAATTGTAGACTTTATCTCCTGTTGTCTCTAATTTTGGCATGTGAACCTTTGAAAGGTTGGCATTATTTTGAATAGTTAAATTCTTATGAACAGTTGTAAGTTCAGGGAATATTATTTCAGAAAGAGATTCATTGTTTTGTGTGGATATTTTATAAAAATTTTCTAGATTTGGTGCATTAATTTCCTCCAACAATTTATTGTAACTAATTGTAATGTAAGGTTCATGCCAATAACTCTTATCTTTTACAAAATCAGATGAAACTAAACGATTAAAACTAACGCTTTTTAATGTCTCATTATTGGTTATACTAATTTCGCCTGACACTACATTTATTAGTTTTGTAAAAACTATTTCTTCAAGTAATTGATTTCCGAAAATTACTATACGTGCTTCTAAATCTAATTCCGTTCCAAAACTAATTGTTTTCAAGTTTGAGTTTTTTATGATTTTTAAATCTCCAGACAAATACCCATCATTTCTTCTGCTTTTGTAAAAATTATTTAGATTAATTACTGAGAGTAGATTATTTTCCTCTATCTGAAAATCACTAGTGGTAATTTCTAATTTCTCTAAATTTAGTTCATTCAAATTTTCATTAAATCTAATTGAGCCTCCATATATTGACTGAAGTTCTGGCAATAAAAACTTCTCGATATTATTGTAATCAACAAATAATTTTCTTGAAATTTCCCTAAGTTTTGGTGCATTAAATTCTCTTAATGAATATTCATATCTTAAAGTGAAATTTCCTTCAATTCTATCTAAACTAGGAAAATTAACTATTACTATATTACTGTAGTTTGGAGACCCATATTCCCAATTTAAATTTCTTAAAGAGATTATATTTTGAAATGTGATTTCAGAAGTAGTTGTGATTGTATAGTTTTCAGGACTAAAGTCTCCAGAATCCGTAGAAAAATTATAAATATGGTTTCTATTTGGGTCTTCATTAGCAATTGCAATTTGATTGCCATAAACCGTATCTCCTCCAATTGTGGTAACAAATGGTCTAACAAATAATGAGTCCACAGGAACACTAACCAAATCCAACTCAAAAACTGGTGGTACATCTTTCCAAAACCCACCATCATAATAGGCTTGCTCTACTTTTGGATCAGCTGTAGTTGCACCCCCAGTAGTGTTATAACATAGCCCCGCCGATGCAATATTCTGTATGTTAGCAGTTTGGATCTCTGCCCCAAAAGTCACATCATTGGCAAATACAATAGCTTCCATATTGTTGATTAAGGTTACATCAATTGAGGAACAATCAGAAATGCTTAATACCATAGAGTCCTCTAACTCTTCAAGACTCCCACATGAGTCATTTTGCACTTTAACGGTAAGGGTTACTGATCCAGAGTCAAAATCCTCATTTGTCGGGACATATTTAGGGTTGGGGGAATTGGAATTATCAAAAGTTCCATTTCCACTTGTTGTCCAAAAAATATTGGTTGCATTCCCAACATTTCCTGCTATTTGAAAGATCTCACCAGAACAAATTGTTGCATCAGCACCTGCTTCAGCAGTTGGATAACATGTGCTACAATCTGTAAAACTTATTATGCCCGTTATTGATACAGCATCACATGTTCCTGGTGGTATTTCAATGGTGTAAGTTGCAGATGAACCATCAATTAATGAGCTATCAGGTGTCCCAGAAATTATGATTCTATTTCCAATGATTGAAGAACTTATTCCAGGAGGGAGTCCAGTTACTGTAGCGCTGTTTTGAGCGTTTTCAATCAGATATTCTATGGGATCAATAGGTTCCAATAAACAAGCACTCATATTTTGTTCCCCAACATCAAGAATAATTTGAGGTGCAGGATCAAAAGTGATTCTTCCATATGCAACTCTGTTAGGGCCATTTGATTGAGGAACTTGAACTTGATACTCAAACGTACTTGATTGCAATAGTTGTTGTGTTATTTGCCCAGAGATGATTAATTCATTGTTTGTTAGTTCAAAATTTAGACCAGCTGGCAATCCAATGACTGTTACTCCTGAAACAATTTCAGAAAATGAATAAGCAACTGGTTCAATTGGAACATTTGCGCAAACCGATTGAGTATTGGTTCCCGTTGACGAAATTAGAATGATGCTAGTGTCATCAGGTGTAATAACAGTGATGTCCCAGCTAGTTCCATTCCATATCCATTTTAGGTAGTCTCCATTTTCAACTCCATCAGGAAGCTCAAAAGCAAAGTCATCACCATCTTCTCCATCAGCTCCTTTAAGTGAGTCAATAAACGCTTGCTCATCGCCCGTATTTCCAAGTGCTAACCAAACATCATAGACAGATTGCCCGTCCGCTCCTAAAACCCCATCTTCACCTGCATCACCTTTTAACGCATCTATAAACGCTTGCTCATCACCTGTATTTCCAAGTGCTAACCAAACTTCATAGGCCGAGATCCCTTCTTCTCCTGTATCACCTTGTGGGCCTGGGATTTCAGACCCCGGCGCATACAATGCAAACGGGACTGCAGTGAGTTGTTGTAAACTCAATTCTTGAAATGAGTTGCATTGTCCTGTCACATCAAAATCGACCTTAAGAGATTTCATTGCAGCCGACCATTCAATAGCACTCCAAGGACTCCCTCCAACGGCATTTCCAGTACCTATAACAACATTAACCATCCCATTAGAATCGGTTGTGGTTGTGGTATGTTCTATGTATTCATAATTCCCCATTTCATCAATAAGCGAAAACTGAAGGCATATATTTTGATTTCTTAAAGGGGTGTTTTTTTGATTGGCTCCAGGTAGTTCTACTTCGCTTATATTTAGGATTAAAGCCTGATAACTTATTCCACTACGTTGGTCTTGGGCTACCAAAAATGCAGAACTAAAAAGACATAAAAATAAAACGAATTTTAGAGGATAAAATATATTCTGCATGCTTACTGTTTTTGTGTTAAAATGATTAGAACTCTACGATTAGAATCATAAATTTTTTGATTAAACTGACTGGTTTCGCCTGCTCCTTTAACAGAACATTGTGCTGGATTTACTTGCTTAGAAATTAGAAACTCACGCACACTTATGGCTCTGTTATCAGAGAGTATTTGATTGGACTCCGTATTCCCTGTAGTGTCATCAGCATAGCCAACAAGAGTCGCTGTTGTTGTTGTATTACTTCGTAAATAATCAGCAAGATCTTCCAGCTTTTGATATTGGTCTTTATCAATTTTGTAGGAATCAAGATTAAAAAACACTGTAACTTCTGGCGCTAATTTTGAAGGTAGTTGTAATAAATTTATCGCTAGTTTTAAATTTTGAATTTCTTGATTCACATCTGTTTGATCTGTTGACATAATACTTGAAGCCGTATTTTTGTGATCCTCGTGTTCATGTTCTAGAAGTTCTTGTTTATTTGATTTCAAATGAATTCTAAAATAAAGTTGATTGGAAACATAAGACAACGATTCTGATCCTTGATCGGTCGGTTTAATTGCCACCGAAAAATTATATCCAAGGTCCAGCCCAAAAGTACTTGAATCAATGATTGTTGTAAAAACTCCTATACTAGGGTTAAGCCACAAGCCATTGATTTCTTTTTCATCATTTAGATTAAATGTTTCGGCTCCAATTTTTTGTTTTCCCGACACTAAATAAAGAAAATCCGCGCTTGCTTGAATCGCTATAAGGTTTTTATAAATTGATTTTCTATACTGTAGAAACCCTCCAAGGTAATTCGTTTTCCAATCATAGTTTTCATAGCCGTCTCCTCCAGTTGCATTAAACTGCTGAAAACTTAGTCCATAGCTTAATTTTTGTTTAAACACTTGGAAAGATCCAAGCCCTAAACGAGAATACAGTCCTGAAGAAAGGGTAACGTTTTCGTTTGAAATTCCCATTGAATTTTCATAATCATAAGATGTGAAGTTAAGCCCCGTTTCAAGAGAAATTTCTTGTGCTGGCGCTGTAGTCCAAATAAGTAAAACACTAATAATTCTGATTAAATTTTTCAAAGTTTCTTTATAATTTTAGTTTGGAAATTAAGGTTTTGTCCAAGCAGTGAAATGATATATTCACTGTCAGAAAGAAAAGGGAGGGGTAATACAATAGCTTTATTTGAGGTTTGCATTGTGGTTGTCATTACGATTCGACCTCGAACATCAATAATTGTAATTTGAATGTGATCATACTCAGATTCAAACTCAAAATTAAGTTGAGTTGAAAAGGGGTTTGGATAAAATTTAATTCCCTCCGCATTTGAAAACGATTCCACTGAATAATCATGAAATATGAGGTGTTGATACCCTTGTATAGCTGACATTGAGGTCAATTTGGAGTTCCCAATGACAGACGACGATTGCCCAACTGAGTGAGATATTAAATAATCCCCTTGAACTTGGCTGCTTCCTAAAGCCCCAACAGATTGGTGGTGCAACTGAGCATTGACGGAACTACTAAACAAAGAAAGCACTAAAATGAATAGTGAGTTTTTAATTCTTAGAATGAGCCTCTCGTTAGTATAGATTCTTAAATTCATTTAATTATTTAATATTAAAAACACCTGTATAAGGTGATCATCACATTTACATAAATGAATTATAAGAAGTATATTTAGGGTGGGATTGAATTTAAACACAATGAAAAATTCATTCATGTAAAATAATAAATTATAATTGTTATTACAAAAAAAAAAAACTAAATTTGAAAATATGCAAATAAGTCAGTACATCAGCGATTTACTTTACCGTTACGAATGCGTAACCCTGCCGAATTTTGGCGCTTTTTTGTCGCACCCTATATCCGCTAGAATTAATGAGGCCACTAATGATTTTTATCCACCCCAAAAACAGTTGTCCTTTAATGTTCAACTTCAATCTAACGATGGTCTTTTAGCGTCCTATATTTCTGACGTAGAAAATATTAATTTTGAGCAAGCGACAAGCAAAATAGAAACTCAAGTTACACAGCTTAACTCTCGTTTAGACAAAGGAGAAACAGTTGAGTTCAAAAACATTGGAGAGCTCACAACTTCAAAAGAAGGAAAACTAGTATTCACTCCTTCTGATAGCATAAACTATATGACTGGAGCATTTGGTTTAGGTGCCTTTGTGTCGCCATCTATTGAAAGACAAGCACATCAAAAGGCGGTTGGCGGGGCTATAGCGCTGTCTCCAAAACGATCTAAATCTAATGTGTTTAAATACGCGGCTATTGCTGTACTCGCGCTAGGACTAAGTGGGTCTATTGGGTCTAACTTATATTTGAGCCAAATTGAACACCAAAATACTATTGCACTTGAAACTGCTAACGCCACTTTAGACACAAAAATACAAGAAGCAACTTTTGTAATTAATAACCCACTCCCTACGGTGATGGTAAATTTGAAAAAACAAAGTGGTGATTTTCATATCGTTGCTGGTGCATTCAGAATAAAAGCCAACAGTCATCGAAAGCTGAAACAACTGAAAGCTTTAGGTTATGACGCTCGTCTAATTGGCACCAATAGATATGGCTTACACCAAGTGGTTTATGAAAGTTTCGAAACTCGAGAAGAGGCTCAAAAGGCATTATTTAGAATCAAAAAGACGCACAACCGTGCAGCTTGGCTGTTGATTAAAAACCTGCCGTAAAACGCTTTAATTTTTTCAATCCTCAATTTGGCACAACACTCTATAGCTTCAAAATTATAGGCTCTAAACGTATGGAAACTAAACACCCACAAGACTCAAAAACCACAATGACCGACTTGGTCCTTCCAAGTGAAACCAATGCAATTCACACCCTGTTTGGAGGCGAATTATTGGCGCGAATGGATCGTGCTGCAAGCATCGCTGCACAACGGCATTCTGGACAAATAGTAGTGACCGCCTCTGTTAATCATGTGGCATTTAAACACGCTGTACCGTTAGGAAGTATTGTTACTGTAGAGGC
>Ga0233438_10000647_pt1 | contig 42818 bp, 28 predicted proteins | sample SI_123_September_FD_182720 | JGI IMG/M metagenome (GOLD analysis project Ga0233438, IMG submission 182720) | Seawater microbial communities from Saanich Inlet, British Columbia, Canada - SI_123_September2016_10_MG | ecosystem: Environmental > Aquatic > Marine > Inlet | place: Canada: British...
ATAAATAAGCGCTTCGTCTGCCAATGTCACAAAATTTTGTAATTCGCTTACACTATCTTTGTCAGCAATGTCACCCACCAAGCGCACCTGTGCATTCACAGCAAGGATATTACCCTCCGTGACATTCGTGACACCTGCTGCGCTGTAAGCAGCTATCTGCTCTTCTAGCGCGATTGTCTCTACGTTCTGTTCCGGTGCAACAATATTGCTAATGTAGGCAATCGCATCGTTCGCAAGGCCAACGATAGTTTGGATCTGTGCAACGGTGCCCTTATCTGTCGCTGCTCGCATCTGTGCGTTGACTGCCAAAACGTTGTCAGCTGACACAGATAGCACACCTACTTCATGGTAAGCAGTGACCTGCTCTGCCTGAATCAAAGTTTCATAATCAGTATTCAGAGCAACTGTAGTGTCTAGGTAGGTAATCGCATCATTCGCTAATGTTACCTTACCTTGGATATCTGCGACGGTATCAAGGTTATCTGTCGCATTGCTATCCACAGCAAGTTGCTTGCGGATCTGAGCGTTAACTGCTAGCAGATTCGCTTCTGTGATGTCTACGATACCCGCTGCGCTGTATGCCTCGATTTGCGTTGCAGCATCAATTGTTTCAATAGAAGTCAGCGGTGTAATGTCACTTATAATATAAGTTAACGCGTTATTCGCGGCATCAACTAGACCGGCAATTTCTGCCACCGAGTCTGCTGCTAGTTCTCCCGCTCGCACCACTTGAGCATTAACTGCCAATAAATTATCGTCAGTTACATTGAGTACACCTACTGCTTCGTAATCGTTGATCGAAAGTGCGTCATCACCTTCAGTGTGCGCTTCAATTTTCGCAAGCGCGGCATTAGCGGCTGTGACCGTTGCTTGAACTTCAGCAACCGTCGCTTTGTTCTCTGTAGCACGCATCTGAGCGTTGACCGCTAGAAGATTATCGGTCGTAACATTTAGAACACCCGCGGCAGCGTAAGCACCTAGCTGTTCTATTTCAGTTATGGTGTCGAATGTGGTTTCAGCTGCGACAGTTGTTAAATAAATAAGCGCTTCGTCTGCCAATGTCACAAAATTTTGTAATTCGCTTACACTATCTTTGTCAGCAATGTCACCCACCAAGCGCACCTGTGCATTCACAGCAAGGATATTACCCTCCGTGACATTCATGACACCTGCTGCGTTGTAGGCTGCGAGTTGCTCGGCAAGTGTCAGTGTAGCTGTTGTATCAGTAATATCTGAAAGTGCCAAGGTTTCATTAGCAACAGTCGTTCGAATATACTCGATTGCAGCATCTGCTACTTCAACCAGTGCAGTTAACTCTTCAAGCGAGTCTTTATCTTCAGAAGTCGCGGCTAGACGTAGCTGTGCGTTAACTGCCAATAGGTTATCTTCAGTAACACCTGCAACACCGGCCTCAGCGTAAATCGCTTCGGTTGGGTTATTCGCTGCATCAGCATCGAGTGCTGTGTGCGCGCTGAGTGTGTTCAGCGCAGTAAATACCTTGGTTGCTACCGACTCAAGATCAGCCAAAGTAGCGAAGTTGTTGTAGCTATCAACAGCATCACGAGCGATTACTGTCTGAAGCGCAGTTAGATTCGCTTCCGTTGCACCTGCAATACCAAGAAGGTCCAACTGTTCAACCGTAATACCGTTAGTCGCTTCTAGGCCATTCGCTACGGTATCACGAAGTGCGACCACGGCGTTGCTAAAAGCTTGCAGTTCAGCCGCTGTATCAATGCCTTCACTGCTCTGAACATCCATCACCGAGTTCAGGAAGCTGGTTGTTAGATCGTTGTTGTCTGTTGTGTCAAGGTCGTTGATACCCAGAGTTTTGTAATCTGAAAGAGAAAGTTCATCGAGTTCGTTAACTGAGCCACCGTCAGCCATGCCGTAAAGCACGTTGTAGGCTGTAACGAGTGAATTCAGTTCAGACTGAAGATCCGTCTCACCGACAACGACATCGCTATCAGCTAGGATCTCGTTCATCGCTGCCAAATCCGCAATGAAAGTACCTTTACCGGCAAGCACTACTTGGTAATCTAGAACAGTCGGTTCACCCAGACCACCGTTGTCTGTATCTACTGCTGCAGTTGCGTCTGCTGAGTAGGCTTTAATGCGCTCTGCTGCGACTGTTACCGCATCGACCATCTCTGTGAGGGCTGTTAGCCCTGCAACGTCGGTATCTGCCTTAGTGGCGATGAAGGCACGAACGGTTGACAACTGTGCATCAGTAACCTGCTGGTTGAGAAGGGCTAGCTGCTCAACGGTAATTGTGTTTTCATCAGTACCGGCTGTTGAGGCATCTTCCAGATCAGCAGTGTGAAGCAATGCGTTGATCGCATCGGCAATATCTGATAGCTGTTCAGCTGTGTTAATCTGCTCTGCTGTCTTGTTTGTTAACAACGACGCTGCAAAATCGACGGCGCGAGCATCAGTCAGTTGAGTCACACCCAGTATTGCGTAATCGTCTGTGGTAGGAGCGACTGAATCAACATCCTGAGTGTTGAAGCTGAGAAGGCTGTTGTAAGTATTGATAATGCTCTGTGCTTCGTTACGCACACCTTCAGCCGTGAGAACGACATCGCTATCTGCTAATACTGAATTGATACTATCAACTAGCGACTCATCGATATTCGCTAGACGCAGCTTTTGGAAAGTCTGTAGCGTTGGAATCTGCTCGGCCATAGCGATTGGATCTTCGCTGTAGAGACGGATCGTATCCATAGAACTGTTAAAGTCATTGATTAACAATTGAAGTTCATTCACATCGTTGACGATGTTAGAGAGCGATGCATCTCTAGTCAGCGCATCGTTCAACACAACCAAGGTCCGTGCGCTGACGTCCATTAGGCCAAGCTGTGCGTAGTCAGACTCAGTTGGAATATGGTCTGCCGTTTCTGAATTTGCAACGTATGCGATAAGGTTCTCATAGGTTGCGATGATCGTTTCGATCTCAGCCACCGAGTTTGCCTCATCGCTGGTGATATTACTTAAGTCAAACACCTTAGCCAGTGATGTTTCAAACTCCGGTGTGAGATAATCATAACCGAGTGCTGCGTAGTGTAAGTGTCCTATTGTAGTGGCTGCCGTATCATTATCTGCTGCATTAGTAATCGTTTGCAGCGCAACCAATGCTTCGGACAGGAGCGCATCAATTTTCGCGATGCTATCGACTTCTGAACCATCATCGGCTGTCTGTGTAAGTAGACGAATTGCAAGGTCGATGGTGTTCTCATCTACCCCTTGCACCCCCAGCAGTGTCAGCTCATCTTGGGTTACCAATGGCACTTCACCAGCCGCCGTTCGAATGACGGCTCTTAATGCGTTGGCCACATCAAGCTTATCGGCGCTTGATGTCTCATCTGCCGTGTCTTGCATCAGATCAACAACATTGTTTGCTTGGGCTAGGTCTTGCGCCGTCTGAACAGAGAATTCCAGTGTTGTTGAACCAGTATCTGCATCCGTATTTGCAATAATATTGTTGATTAGACCTTCGATCGTATTGCGTACTGAACCTGACTCAGAGTCTTTAACAGACAGCGCTGCAAGTACTTTACCGTAAGCTTCACTGTCACTTAAGCCGTCGGCCTCATTGAAGTCTGCTTCCAATGTTGTCGTCACTGGTGTCTGAGTAATATCAACATCACTTAAGCCAAATAGTTCAGCCACCAAAGCATTATAACGTATCTGCTCAGCCGTAAGTGCCGTTGGAATCGTATCGACTTCAATACCTGATTTGCGCACGGCAAGCTCTGTCAATGGAGAAACAATCACTGGTATCGGCGCCGTTTCTGGAGCCGGTGCATCAACCACAATCATGGTGCGCAGTACCGTATCCAAGCTCACCTGCTGTTTGGTCAGCTCATCGGTGTAATCCAGCGAGGTGACTGAAGTATCCTTCACTTCTACAAGCATGGGACCACGATAGCCGTTTAATAACGTAATCTGAACCTTACCATCTTGTGTCTCGCTACGGTAATCTACTCGATAATCTGATCCTTGTGTCAGTTCAGTACCGTCTGAAGCGAAGAGTTTCACCGTCGCGTCAGAACCAATAAACGGACCGGCTACGGGGGTAATCTCAAAACTAGTGGTGATCGTGTCGACCGCCTGAATCAGCTCTGGTATCTTCGCAACTGGATTCCCCGCCAAATCCCTTAAGCCACCTTCAGCCAAACTTACACTCACATCCCCTCGGTATAAGTCGTTCACGGTCAAATCAACCGTGATGGTACGTTCATCGATTAGAGTAAAGCTATACGGTACCACTTCTGCCACTGCTTCGCCGCCAGCAGCAAAGCTAATATTGCCCATGTCATCTGCCAGTTCCCCCCCAGCGATAGCGCCAATAAGGAAACTATCAACGTCCACAGAAGCAAAATCGAGAGGCTCGTTAAAATGCAATGTAACCGTCATAGTCTCTTCAAGTGTTGTGAGTACCTCTTCATTGTGATTGAACGATGCCGTCATAGTAACAGTCGGGTCTTCGGTATCGATAACCAGTGTTTCATAAGCTAGCTGGTCAGCTTCAATATCAACAATCGCATCGTTACCCGCACGGTCACGGATCACTGCACCTTGCTCACCCAAACCCAATACGGTCAAATGTGAACGATTAATATGGGATTCCGCTACCGTGTATTCAAATCGCATGACGCCTTGCTCTAAGTCAGAGCTTTGTAAAACAAAATGCGCAAACTGACCATTGTTTAACGTCAAAACAGGTGAGCCATGAGTCAAATCGACCGTAATCGCATCATCAAATCTCACATCAAAGGCAACCGTGGTACCAGCTTGATAGTAGCCATGATTGACCACATCATTGTTGGTACCAGTCTCTTCAACGACTTGAACATCAAGTAACATTGGGGCACTGGTATCGACAATAATGCCATTAATTGAGCTGGTTTCACCTGTTATAGCCGTAATGGCCAAGGTGTGGCCATCTAAGAGATTACCTGCCTTGTCGGTAATGCTACCATTGTCCATCGAAATAGCATTGACGGCTAAACCATCTGATGATTGGTCTTGTGCATCCACATCATAACGGAACAATAGTGTGTCAGAGCCGGTGCCAGAGACATAGCTTGCTTGACCGCCATTGGATAATTCAAGTGTGGGGCCCCCATCGATCGCATCAACACTCACCCACTCGCTGGTATGGACTTTGATCCACATCACCGATTCAGAATTGTATTCACCGGGAACCGCTGTGAATGACGTCACCACAGGATGGACACCATCCAACAAAATGGTGTTATTGAGCCTGTTATCGGCATTAAGCGTTGGGTTGACTGCATTGCCTGCAAGGTCAACTAAATGAGTATCATTCTCTAGAAAGGCCAAAACCTGCAATGGATTATTCACTGCATCGTCTTGAGCAAAGGTATAGTTAAAAACGAGTGTCTCGCTACCCACACCACTGACATAGTTTGCTATTTGACCATTATTTAAAAATAAGCTGGGTAGATGAGTACCGCTCTCATCAAAGGTTACCTCTTCGCTGAAAGTCACTTCAATGCTTACTGTCTCGCCAGGGCGGTATGCACCTGATAGTGCTTCAATCGATTCGATGTGGGCTCTGACCGTATCAGCTGCTTGTACCAAGACTGGAGATGGCTTATTTGGATTGCCATTGACATCCGTAACCACACTATCTGCAATGCGCACTTTAAGTGGCGCATCTAAGTGCGCTATAGGTGTCACAATAAAGCTGTATTCACCCATTGGACGACCATCGTTTGGCGTCTCCAAACTCATAGCATCAATGGTGGCGTTTTCAATCGTTAGCCAACCAAAATCATCTGCGCTTATGGCTTCACCGTTAAATAAGACCTCTTCGGAGAAGTTCACAATCACGCGCACGGGACCATTTATTGTGCCTTGCACATCAGTGCGAAGCGTCACTGTTGGATAAACACTGTCAAGCTCATATTCATTCGAGGTTGCTAAACCATGTCCAAAATTACCGGCGCTATCACTTAAATTCGCTTGGTTTAGCGTAATAAATTGTTTATCAATCTGGGTGTCTTTGGTCGGTATATAGTGAGCTGTCCAAGTAACGCCGTCCAGCGTGGAGAATTCACCTAATGTGCCGTGTTCAACATGAAAATATTCTGGACTAAGGGCTTTAATTGCCTCTGATGTGACCACAGTAACAGTCGTCATCTCTCCTGCTGCAAGCACCGTGTCCGCCACATTGATACTTGCCACTTCGGGCATCGTCAAGTCAATCCTGACACCACCGTCTAATTGGGCAATTCTACCATCATTAGGTAAGATTAATTCTGCATCAACACCCGCAACAAGCCCCTGATACGTTGAAAAATGGGTACGGAACTCTGCAATAGAAAGCGCGTCGGTTTCACTATCATTATCTGTAATCGTATAGCTAAACACCATTTTCGTTGGGGTCGACGCTTCTGGATTTAACGACGCAATGGCGCCATTGTTAAGCACTAAATCAGGTGTTCCTAAGGTGTCGTCCATCGCAATTGGCTTACTCCACCCCAACACGATGTCTATAATATCACCGGCCTTATACGTCCCAACGTTAGCGCTAATAGTCTCGATAATAGGTTGTGCGGTATCAATGGTAACATCACTGCGATAAGCAAGAGTATTGAGTTCATTACGGATAGCGACATCTGCATTATTACCTGCAACATCTGTCAAAACCGCACCATTTTCGGCAAACGCATTGACATCCAAATCAAGTGTGTCAAATTCACCAGCTTGAACTGTATACTCAAACGTTAACGTCGATGAGCCAGTGCTAAGCACACCTGATTCGTCATAGTTAGGGACAAATTGAGCAACAGCGCCGTTGTTTAATGCTAAAACAGGCGAGCCATTGGTCAAATCAACATAAATCGCTTCACTGAACTGCACTTCAATATTGACTGTGTCTCCCGCTTTGTACAGACCACTTTCAGCGGCTATCGTGATAATCGCTGGCACAACGCCATCCACATCAATATCTGAAAGAGACGCTAGACTCACACTTTCATCGAAAGTGCTTCGTGCTGGGTTACCCGCTTTATCGGTGATACTCGCCCCATTTTTGACCAACGCTGATACATCTAGACGAGCTGCCTTATCGCCTGCGGAGATAGTATAACTAAAAATCAAAGTGTCCGTTTCGCTGCCTGATGTATAGTGGGCAACTTGACCATTGGATAACGCTAAAAATGGCAACCCGGCCGAGGTATCGACATTGACGGTCTCATTATATGTGACATTAATATCGATGGTATCACCGATTGTGTAAGCGCCACCTTCTGCGTTGATCGCCAAAATATTTGGCGCATCAATATCCCAAGTGACATTGACCGATTGTTCAGTGTTGTAATTGCCTGATGCGTCTTGCACGGCATTTTTTTTCAAAATTAAGCTGATGTCACCCACAGCATTTGTTGATAATGGCGATACTTCAAGTTGATATACCCCAGCCACATCGGTTGCATGAAATGACTCGTTGACGATGTCCCCATTGGTCACGATGATGTCATTGACACTTAGGTCAGTGATTGACTCGCCAAAGTCAATCGTGAATAACCGATTGCCATCAACAGTTACCGTGTTGGTTAGTGTGGCAACTGGCCCTCGTGTGTCAATATTGACTGGATTAGAAACGCTAACAGCGATCCCAGAATTGCCCGCAATATCGGTAACCAATGTGTTATCGAGTATTATTGCATTATCGGTCACTTCTATGCCCTGCGCGGGTGTAAAAACGCCCTTCCATACAGCGCTTTGCTGGGCGCCATCAATGCTTAATAATTGAGAAAGCGTGCCGTTTTGAACGGTAATTGCATTACTAGGATCGGTAACCGGCTCTGCAAAGGTGACTGTGACATTTGCTGTTTGTCTGGATGATAAGGCTTCAGCATCAATGTCAATGACACCCTCAGGGCGCTGTGTATCTATTGCTATGTCATAACGCTCAGAGACCGGTATAATACGTGTCAAAGCAGTAGACACCTCACCGTTACCCGACAGTGCTGCCAACGAACCGCCTTGATGAGAGAGCTCCTTGACAGTTAAATCAGCGCTAATATTGTCATTGTCTGAAACGGTGTAGCGGAACAACAATTGATCCGTTGTCGAACCGCTTATATATTCGGCTGTACCACCATTGGATAAAAGCAAGATCGGCGCAGGACCTAACAACTCAATGGCTTCAGAAAAATTCACGACAAATTCAACGCTCTCACCAATTGCAACCAACGCATTTTGAGATTCAATTGAGCGTATATAAGGGGATTGCGCGTTTATAATGACATCGTTTAATACAGAGAGATTATTGTCACCATGAATGCGCAAATCAACCGCATTACCAGTATTTCCAAGAAAAACCGCATCATTATCGGCGATGCCCAACACGCCTAAATCCTGAGTATTATTATCTGTTGGCGCAACCGTATAGCTAAAAGCAAAACTGTTCGTACCAGAGCCACTTTGATAGGTTGCAAAACCACCATTGCTCAACACAAGTATCGGCGGTGCTGCACTGGTTTCAAGATTGACACTGTCTGAAAAATTGACGTTTAAGGTGACAACATCACCCACTTTATAATCACTCTGAGAATGGCTACGTAAACGAATCGTCTCTATAACAACGGGGCCATTTTGCGATGTCAGAGCAGTCTCAGATGCACTTTGGCTAACAGTCTCGACTTCGCCGATGGTGATATTCACCGAGTTTGATAATAAAGGCACATTGACATTTGCCGTGTTTCCGGCGAAATCGCTGATCATAGCACCATTTAAGTTCATCACACCTAATGACAAATCTGTGACATTCACGTCATCTTGTACGACGTATCTAAAAGTCAACGTTTTGGTACCAGAGCCTGAAATATAAGATGCCATTGCGCTAACGATTGGTTGTCCATTGCTGGTCAATGACAAGGTTGGTACACCGCTGTCGACATTGACCAATACTACTTCATCAAAACTGATGCGAATGTTTAACTTATCGCCGACTTTGTATTGTCCAGAATCAGCATAGATAGAGGCAATTTTAGGCGCTACTAAATCATCGGTATTAACAGGTGTGGTAGCTACTTCAATATTTTGGGTTACACCATTGATTGAGATTTTGTTATTCCGCTCAGAAGGAGTAGAGTCTGAGTGGGTAATAATGGTGGTATTGACAGTTGAACCTGTCGCGCTGGTCAATGAAGCGTTATTTAAGGCGAAAGCAGTAATCGTAAGATCGGTTGTGGGATTATCGAATTCATTGACATCATACACAAAAACAAGCTGATGATTGTCATTAACTTCGACAAATTGCGCAGTCGCACCGTTTGACAATGACAAAACAGGCACACCATTTGTCATATCAAGATCAATGATATCACTGAACGTCGCAACAATACGAATAGATTCGCCTGCAACAAATCGGTTACGACCCGTTGCAAAACCCAATAAATCCGACATCTTCTACCCCTAGAACAAAACCAAGTTACTGTCAAAAATTTTTATACACGCGTCCAATATAACAATAAAAAACACCACTAAAAAAGGACAATTGTGTCAATATAGTGACAACAATACCCCCTTCTTGACAAATTTGTCAAGAAAAATCTAAAGGATGATCTTGTACTTTAACGGGATGACAACTTATATGATGTAAAATTAACTTAATCCAACCGAGTCAAGTCTTCTGTAGAGTGTGCGAACACTTACGCCGGCGACTTTAGCCGCTTTTTCCTTATCGTTATCCAACGTATCCAAAAGATTTAACCAATAAAAACGTTCATTTTCTTTTAAGGTCATTGGTTTATCCGTCGCTCGTCTTTTTTGTCTTATTATTGACACAGGAGTAGATGCACTGTCATTAACTAAGGTATCTGTGTCAGTTCGTCTAGAAGAGGAGCTATCTGACAACCTTCGATTTTCTATGCTTTGAGCATTAGGCATGTCAGTATTTAGTTTTTTAAACGTATCGGTGGCAATGCTTTTATTTAATAAGCTTAATGCATTGATGACATCACTTTCATCAATGACATCTGTCGTTGTTAGCGTCACCAAATTACTTAACAGACAATCAAGCTTGGAAAAACTATTTATCACATGAGATTGCTTAATGTAATTGCTAGCATTGGCTGTCAAAGAAATCTTTTTAAAGCACAACTTTTTCAATTTAGCGTTAATTATAGTTTCTAGATTGTCAGTTGCTTCAGAATAACTAGGCATAGCTATAATTTGTTTAGATAGTGATGCGTATAAATCAAATCGAAACGCGCCACTATCCACTAAAGCAGCTAGTGGTTTAGAAGGAATTGAAATGATTCGCACATCGCATTTGACAGGCTCTAATGCGCCAACAGGAAAGTATTCTTGCTCGTGAATCAATCTCAAGAGGACGGCTTGTGCCTGTTCCGATAACTCATTGACACCAATAACACACAAAACACCTCGATGACACTGACTTATGATACCTGCTTTACCTCTTTCTTCTGACTTTGTTTGGTTGCCGCATAGTTGGTAAATGAATTGCTCAGGCGACAATCCTGTGCAATCAATCTTTTGAAATCGACCTCGACTCCTATCCGATAAATGGTGAATTTTTATAGCAGTATCTAGCTGCCCTGAATTATGCTCACCGACGATCAATACATTGTCGTCTGTAAGAGCCGCTTGCGATAGGTGATTTTCAAATACCTTAAGATCTGCGTTTGTCAATTTTAAATTCAAAACCTGACTCATCTAGCTCTCCTTCATGATGCTTTGTCACTATTGTCATTGTCGTCATATATAAAGCTTAGTCAAAACTGTCGGTTTTGCATTAAAAAATGTCAATTTTTGTTAAAAGAAATATTAAATTAAGAACAAGATTACTGTTCAAGGTATTTATTTTATCACTCAGCTCTTTGACTTCTTTTCAAGAGCTTTTTTAATGTCGTCTTTTATCTTCGCTTCTATCGCCTCTTGCTTTTCTTTTTCAAAAGCATCTAATTGAACGCCTTTATCTCTCTTCGCCTCTAGCTTCATACTTTTAAGATTGCACTTGCAAAAGGTATCCTTTAAATGAAATAGATATTCGAACTCAATATCAGCATAGAATTCTTTGTCTTTGTTATCTTCATCTGCAACCCACTCTGCAATTTTTACAATATGCTCTGGTGAAGCTGACATGCTAAACTTCTCTTTTTTTCCTAACAGCCTAAATGTGAAGGCGTTCTTTTCGATAATATCCACACTGATGATATCAATGTAAGCATGTGACGTTATCTTTCCTTCTTCAAGTTCAACCTCATAGTCAAAGTCGACAAATTTATCTAAGTCAATTTCTTTACCTTTTACATCGAGCACACCTGCGGCTGCTAAAACATCTTTACTAGCATTAACTTGGGAGATATTTTTTTTGATACTTGACCCAAAAATCATTATCTTTCAACCCAGCTTGAACGTGTTCAAACTTTCTTTTTTCCAGCGGCTCAAATATCTCTTTTTGTGTGGAGTGCAGTAGGGCTATTCGCGTATCGAAAAATTCTGATTCTCAGAAAACACCAGCATACAGAAATCATTTTGAGTCAGTTTTTATATCTCGTTACGGGGTAGAATTGAAAGTAACTTGGCTGTCAAATCAGACACTCGAAATTGAATATGATGTTAATGATTTGTCAAAACCTATTATAGAAATGAAACACCAAGACGTTCATGGTGGAATCGATGTAGTGTTCACATCGATGTAGTGTTCACATCCAAAGAACTGGAAGCTACATATTAACATGAAGAAGATCGCTCAATCACATCATGGAGATCGCGTTATTTTTCATTCAGTAGACCCTCTTGCAATTTACTTTGCCTGATCTCCATCAGTCAATATATTTTTATTTTTTCGCATCGATTCACCACGTAACTTTACTTTGATCGCACTGTGCACTAATCGATCTAAGATCGCATCGGCATGCATCGATTCGCTGATCATGTCATACTATAAGTCGAAAGGGAGTTGACTAATTGCACGTTGCAGGATGCGTCCATTGCTTGTAGTATCGATACCTACAAGGCTAGTACACATCCTATATAATGCAAATTCACCTAAAATCACACAAAACAAGAAATCGAAATGAAATCTATATGGTGAGTTTTACTTATTATAAAATTCTATTTTAACAGTCATTTAGATGATATTAGGTGAAAATTAATTACATAAACACACTTAATGTAACCTCTAATTATTTATAAATTCGCGTCCTTACAAGGCGAGGGTCACTGGTTCAAGCCCAGTAGCGTCCACCACTTTTTCTCATATCAATCCTCTTTATTCATTTATATAAATATTTAAACCATATGGTTATGTATTTGAAGACAACTCACGCTTATCTTTGCTAGATATATCACACATTTTTTTCACCCATGATAAAGCATTAATATCTTCTAAAATTTTTTTCACAAAATTATAAAGTAAATTCCGCCATCGCCGATAAGTAAATGAAGCTAATAATAAGGACAAATAGTGGAATTTTCAAAATCGATAACAGACAACAAACTGACCATACATTTAACCGGTGATTTGGATGCTCAAGGGTGTGAAACTTTACGTGGTGAATTCGTCACTTTGGCAGAGAGCCCTAGTTTCGCTTTAGTTGATATTGACTTAGAACATGTAGATTTTATCGACTCCTCTGGCATTGGTTTAGTTGTCTTTCTATTTAAAAAACTACGTACCCAAGAAGTTGATTTATCCATCGTCAATATTCATTCTCAACCGCTAGAGTTGATTAAGTTGTTAAGAATTGAGTCTGTCATCACAGTAACCCCTTTAGCGTCTTCTCAAATTTAGTAGGGTCTTATGAAACAGTTTAAAATATTAAGTGTTGTCCTTACCGTGTTATTAAGTGGTTGTTCTGCTTTTCCCGATTATGGAAGAGGCGGTATGGCGGAACATCATATTGAACTGCTTGACCCTTTTTATACTGATGAGCCATTAGGTGAAGAGCATGGATTACGTTTTGAATTCGAATTAGTTCGTCAACAACTGGCAGTATTAGTATTGGAAGGTGCTGATTTATGCTTCCCTGCCACTGTGATAGAAGCCAAAAATTTCGAAGCACGGATAGCTCGTGAAATATATGGAGATATGCTGTTTGATGCAACTAACGATGTTATTGTCTTACGTCACCTACTCCATCGCTTAGAAAGACAATTAGATTATGCGCTGCAATATGAAACCTGCCAACTCCCCAAATTAGCACAACATAATGTAGAAATTGAGATCGATACGACAGCACAAGAAGAATCCGCACAAGAAGAAGTTGTCGAGACGATTATCAAAGAAGAAACGGTAATAAGTGAACCGGCTAGAAATCAAGAAGATGACTTCGCACAGATTCTGTTACTCCTTAATGCTGACAACCAATTCGCAACTAACTCAAGTGAAGTGAATTTAAAATACGTTGCACGTTTAGCCCAAGCAGTTCAAATTATTCAATATTATCCTCAGTTACAATTTCATGTGGTTGGCTCGACAGATGAACTGGGTAACACAGAAAACAATATGGCTTTAGGACAAGCACGAGCTGATGGTGTCGCAAGGTATTTGGAAGCATTTGGTATCAGTATGGACCGTATCAGCGTCATGACCAATGGTGAGGCTAATCCACTATTCCCAGGAGATGCACCCCACATACGTTTAACTAATCGACGCGTCAATATTACCCTTTCATTAAAAGATAACGACACTCCTGCTCAAGAGGATTTATGATTAAATCAAGTTTATGGCTGTTATGTTTATGCATGTTCATCAGTATATCAGTGAAGGCTGACACAACTGAGTATATCGTTCAGCCTGGTGATATGATCAAAGTGGAATTACCTGGTGAAGAAATTTTTGATGACGCCTTTTCGGTAGACCGTGACGGAGATATCTTAATTCAAGAAATAGGTAAAGTTAAAGTGGTTGGGATGTATGAATCTGAACTCACGGAAATGCTCAAAGAAAGATTAAAGGAAGTTTATCGAGACCTATCTGGATTACAAATAATAGTATCGAAAAAACAAATGATTATTGCTGTCAATGGCTATGTTTCATCGCCAGGAGAATATGTCCTTCCGGCTACGGCCAATATCCAAATGGCATTACAAAAAGCAGACGGTCTTCGTTCAGGTGCACAAATTAATAAGCTTAGATTAAAACGTAACGACGAAGAAATTGTGTTTGATTATAAGTCTTATTTAGATTCTGGTGATACCAGTATATTACCTAAGATGCAATCATTAGATGAACTCTTTGTTCCAGCTTCTCCGATTATCGGTAATGTAGAGATGGATTTTGACCCCGCAAAAATTCCTGATGCTGGTGATGCAGCACGCGATAGCTCTGCTATCAAAGTGTTTGGCGAAGTGATGAGTCCTGGTAGTTTTTCATTCCGAGAAGGTAAAAGTATCATCGACCTGCTCATGCGTGCTGGGGGGGTTACCCGCTATGCGGGTGTCGAACAAATTCGCATTATTGCTGATAGTGAACCACAGCTATTTAATCTCAAGCGTTATTTAGAAACAGGTGACAACACCCTCTTACCAAAAATTCAATCCGGTTCGACCGTCTTTGTACCTATTCGCGTAGAAGAAATTAAGGCCGGTGGTAATGTTGTTTACATTATGGGTGAGGTAAAAAAACCAGGCGCTTTTGAAGGTAAAGAAGAAGCCACTTTTATGGATATCTTAGCGAACGCCGGTGGCCCTACTCGCTATGCTGAATCGAGACAGATTCGTGTCATTAAAGCTAACGGTTCAGTTATTCCTTTCGATCTCACCGCCTTCACTGAAGGCGAAAATGTTATTCCACCCAGTATTGAAAACGGCGATGCCATTTTCATCCCTGAAAAAACAGATATCAATGAAAAATCTTGGTTAAAAGTCACACCCAATCGTGCGGTGCGGGTCATTGGTGAAGTCGTCAAACCTGGTCGTTTTGAGTGGTCTGATGAAATGTCACTATTGGACCTGATTGCTCATACTGGGGGTCCTACATCGCGTGCTGATACATCGAATATCGAAGTCCTTTCGCCAACGCCTGAAGGTGATACGAAGATCACCGTATTTAATCTCGATACGTTTATTAAGAGCGGTAAAAGCGAATCTGAACTACCACAAATTTATGCCGGTGCCACCATTCGAGTTCATGATTTACCCGTCGACCCGACTGAAAATAAATCACAATGGGTCAGACAGTCATCAGAAAAATCAATCTACATTTTTGGCCAAGTCGGTGCTCCCGGTCGTTATAAGTTCGATGATGACATGCATTTTTTAGATATCCTCGCGGCAGCCGACGGCCCAACAGACAAAGCAGATTTGCACAATATTCGTGTTAGTCATCGTGATTTACCTTACGCTAAAGTGTCCAAACTCAATTTAGCCATGTACTTTGAAACCGGTGATGAAAATATCCTACCAGAAGTCAAAACAGGTGATTCAATTTATGTACCTGAAAAAGAGCGCCTATGGTTAGAACAATCAAAAGAGAGCACCATCCGTATCTTAGGTGCTATAAATAAGCCTGGGCGATATCGCTTCAGCGATGATATGACGATACTAGATTTAATCGCACAAGCCGCTGGTACAAAGGGCGATGCTTATATTGAGAAAATTACCATAGTCAATATCTCTTGTTGTAAAGACCAAGCAACCACCTTTGATTTGTTAAATTTTAGTCAAACTGCAGATGTCAGCACATTACCTGTGTTACGAGCTGGTGATACTGTGTATATTCCTTATCAAACTGCATCAGTCTATTACAAAATGCGTACTGGCTTATCAGATTTATTCCAAATCGCTTCTGTCGCTGCGCTGGTCGGGATTTTATAATGTCGTATATTACACAGAGTAATGAAATCGAAAATGTGTATGCTAAAATTACGGCCGATAAACTCCGTAGTATATCAATTACCTCATCAACCTCTGGTGAAGGCACTACATCCATGGTGTTAGCGTTGGCAAACCGTATGTTATTAGCCGGTCACAGTGTATTAATCGTGGATTTTAATACTTACACGCCGTTTTTTCATGATATTTTAGCACTACCTCAATCACAATCTTCCAGTCTTAGCCCTGCGTTAGTATCAGATAATAAAGACCGCTCAATTTTAAACGGCGTATGTTTACCTCAATCTAAGTCTCTCTTACTCAAACTTCGCAGACATGGTGAAATAGAAAATTATATTCAAAAGTGGTTAGATGATTATGATTTTGTCATTTTTGATACAACGCCACATGATCGAGTTAATCAACATAATATTTCTGCTTCCAGAGTCGCCAGTGCATGTGATGCAGCGATACTGTTAGTGTTAAGCGGCAGTACCACTCATACCATGGTTAAAGAAACAATTAATGACCTAAAAGAAGCCGGCGCGAATATGCTCGGTTGTGTGATGAATGATAAGTTGAACCCAACGCTTCAAGATGAATTGATTCGAGAAACAGCTCGCTTACCCGCAATGTTCAATCCAATTAAGAGTAAAATCCTAACGTGGTTACATAAAAAATCATTTTTTAAAATGGAAGTGTAATGGAAACTATATTATTAAATATCAACATCTCTGCTGATAAAACATCACCAAAAACACTTCGTAAACAGCTCAATAAAGTCCTAACGTCTTTGGACGTTAACATTCAGACATCTAGAAAAGTGGAACTGGTCACAAGTGAAATTGTGACGAATATTGTCACGCATAATAATGACAATCACACTAACATTACATTGAAATTTGGAAAGTGTAAAAATGGATATTGGTTAGATATCTATGATAATGGTGCCGAATTTGATCCGCTCAGTGGTGACATACCAGAATTAAACGATGAATTTCTCTTATTTGAAAGTAGTCGAGGCTTATATCTCATTAGGTCTCAGTGTGATTTTATCGAATACGAATACCTTAATAAAATCAAAAACAATAGAATACATTGTGTTTGGTATGATGAGAATATTAACGCTGGCCCAACGATATTGATAATAGATGATAGTGAAATTGAACTGGCAATAGTCTCGAATTTATTATCCGATCAATTTTCTGTTTTACAAGCCTCAAATGGACTGGATGCAATCTCAATTCTTGATAGCCACAGTATCGACATCATCATTTCTGATCTACATATGCCGACCATCAATGGTGTGGATTTATATGTTTACTTACAAAAACACCTAGATAAGATCATTCCATTTATCTTTCTTACTTCTGATACTAATGAGATGACTGGCTTACGTGAAGATGCTTATAGAATTGGTGCTGATGACGTTCTGACAAAGCCGATAAGCCAGCAGATGCTAGTGAATGCTATAGAGCGGGCCTTAAAACGTAATAATCAAATTCAACGTCGTTTGAGTGACAGAATAGATAAAAATATCTCTGAGTCTTTACTACCTGATATTCCAGAGCGGATAAAAAAGTGGAATGTTGCAGTAGGTTATCGAAATACTGGCCAAGGCGGTGGTGATTTTCTTTTACATAATGCGGCGTTATATAATGATACCATCGCTTTGGTAGACATTATGGGCCATGATGAAAGTGCTAAGTTTTTCTCTTTCTCTTATGCTGGTTATTTACGTGGTTTGATGTTTAATAATGATTTATGTGAAAATCCCGAAAAGCTATTATCTGCACTGTCAGAAGTTGCATTAACGGACAAACTATTTTCATCCACTAACTTAACTTGCTGTGTATTAAATTTAAATCTAGATTCAGAAATTAAATATGCATCAGCAGGACACCCACCTGCGTTATTAATTAGCTCTACAGCAATCAAGCCCTTGACCGCAAATGGTATTTTACCTGGCATTGTCGCAGATACTGACTATATCAGTGAAACAGTCAAGCTTAAACAAGGCGAGCGATTGGCTATATATACAGATGGTTTATTTGATTCAGCTGATGATGCAGCAGGTCGAGATGCACTAAAAGAATTAATTGAAAATACATTAATGGCGACTGCGTCACTTGATGTTCAAACTGCATTAGATAAAACGCTCCATGCATTTGATCAGTTTACGTTTGAACGCCCCAAAGATGATGTAGTACTGTGTTTGATTGATATTTAATACTTCTTTAATAGGCTATTCATATACCAAAAACAGGGCTATTTGCCCTGTTTTTTATGTTCTGCTAATTCACTTTTTTCCATGGTACTTTACCCTGGTGCACGACATAATCTAACGCACCTAAAAAGCTATTCAAATGTCCCCTAAAAGCATATGACAGGAGTTTAAACACTTTATTATTAGTTTTGATTTCATACCTTAAATCAAAAAACATCACCCCATATAGCAAATTCTGTATGATAAATTCATACACGAACATTTGATGTGTTGCTAATAAGAAAGCGTTGGTTAAATAGATGACGATTAACAAAAATGGAATGGCTATACGTAAGCCTTTACCCGATAAAAATACAAATGCGACATATCGATGTTTCGGCATCATTAAAGCTTTTAAACGCAATACTTGCTGTATATTACCTGCTGATATACGCTTACGTCTTGCTCCATCCATTGAAGAATCAGTGGCTTCAAGCTCTAATGCATTGATTTGTGATAGTTGCTTGACCTGAAACCCTTTGGCGATAATTTGCATCGGAATAATAAAATCATCGTTAATGGTATCGGCATCAAGTGGCGTAAATAACTCGCGCCTAAATATATAAAAAGCGCCATGCGCGCCCAATGTCGAGCCAAGCAAAGATTCTTTTTGTTTAATCTGACTTTGATATTCCCAATATGACGAATCGACCGAGGTGCCTTTGTCATATATTTGATATTTACTATTAATTGCCCCTACTTGCGGCGCTTGTAATGCATGAGCAGCAAGTTTTAAGGCATCTATTGAAATAATCGCAGATACATCTGACATGGCCACAATATCGGTCGTCACTCGTGTCATCGCATCATTTATCACTGCGACTTTACCTCTATTCTCTTCGCAGTTAACCACTTGTATTTTTAAATCTGCACATTCAGGATTTTGTAAGTACTCAAGCGCTGCATCATAGGTATTATCAGTACATCCATCACACATGACCAGTACATGTAATTTATCTTTAGGATAATCGAGCATTGTGATATTGATCAGTTTGGCCCTGATCCACTTTTCCTCATTATAAGCAGGAATGACCATCGTTATTTCGGGTAATTGAGTCTCATCAATGATGGGCATTGAGGCACTATGATCTTCTAATTTCCCGTTAGTCATCACTGTTAATAACATCGGGTATAAAACATGATGATAGATAATTAAAAATATAGCAAAAACATGTATACCAATTAATATACTCATCATAATGTTATTCCTTTTGCATAATGTCCATAATACCTATCCATGGTTGTCATGAAGTTATTATGTTCACATACATGTTTTCGAGGTGACGAATCGACTTTATTCGACAGACTTTGTTGTACACCTTGCGCTAACAAATGACTGTCTTGAGGCAATACACTAATACCAGAAAGTGGACATAAGGTATCTTTACTACCACCCACATCTGTAAGAACTACAGGTATATCACACGCTTGAGCTTCCAATGAACTGAGTGGATACCCTTCTTTGAGAGAAGGTAAACAAAAACAATCTAATGCTTGATAGAATTGAGTGACATTTTCAATGTGCCCTAAGAAATGCACTCTTTGGGTTATATTCAATGCTTGTACTTGTTTTTGTAACTCGCGTAACAGGGAACCATTTCCCGCAATCGCAAGGTGATATTCACTTGGTAATAGTGATAACGCCTCAATTAAATAATGATGACCTTTTACCGTTTCTAGGCGCCCTGCACTGCCAACTAACTTCACCCCTTTAGGTAAACCTAAAGTTTGGCGCGCTTCATCTTGATTTCCTGGGACAAACGTTTGTAAATCAATCCCATTGACAATGACGTCATCAACAGGTCTATGTAGATATTGTTCAAATGCCTTAGAAACAGCGGTAGCATCAGCGATTACTATAGGTTTTAGTAGGGTTAATAATAGTTTTTGTAACCAGCGATGTTTCACAGAAGATAAATGCCACGCATCATGTTCTGTATGAATAATACGGCAATTGGCTTTTTTAGCAGCTAATCCTGCATATAACAAAGGTCCAATATGATGAGTATGCACAACATCAATGTCATTCTGATGAAAATAATCAGCTAAGCGATTAATAAGACTTATATCCACCCCTGCCGATTTTTGCATGCCTTTCCAAGGCACATTGATGGCACTTGCGCGTGACCAATTCGCCAAAATAGTTTCTGAATCACTGGTTAAACTCAACAAATGCATATTTAATTTATCTTCAAGACTGTTCACCATATTAACAGCCATTGTTTCAATACCACCTTGTGATAAGTGTTGTACCACATGCACAACATTAATCTTATCCTGTTCTTGGATAGCGTCATTTACGTCTTGATAATCACTGAGTGGTTGCGCTAACACGTCCATCTTAGATACTTCCTTGTGTGATATGTTTAGCTAAGGTTTTAATTTTATCGGTCCAACGCTGTGCCGGAAAAAATGTGTTGGTATGTTTATGTGAATCTATCGCATCAATAATATTTTGCTTTAGCTGGCTTGCTTGTGGAATTGTAGTCGCTTGTTTATCCAGCCATAGTAACCAGCGGTGATCATCGATCCCTTGAGCAAAAATGAATAACCCTTCATCAACATTATATAAACTCGGGCAAGTTTGAAGCTGAGGATATAAGAATTGAACATCGTCTTCTCTACCATCTATGGGAGAGAAAGGGAGTGCCGTCGGCATTCTAGCATGCCATTGTAAGTATCCTTTCACCGGATAATACCAACTGAGATAACCGGCACTGTAACGACTATCGGTAATATTATATAGCCACAGATCCGTAGATTTTTTAGTCCAATCAGCTAAATCCTGATAAGTCTCCATGACCCCTTCATTCACGAGTGCCGCTGTCACATAATCTAACAGAATATGATCATCTGGATGATTAAAATGCCCCGCAGTCGTGAGACTCGCATTTTGTAACAATGAAGATAACGCCTCTGAATCGGCGTTAGAGGGCTCATCTGCAACACTCCATAATACCTCAGGGAGTCCTAGTCGTTTTATTTTTTGTGATAAGTCATTTAATCTAGTGATCGTTGCATTAAATCCCATTTTTGCGACTAAACGTTTAAATGGCGTATAAGCTAAAATAGGACCGTTCATCCCAGCATTTTGTATATCTTTGAGTTCTTGTAAAAATATCGCCTCAGTGCGAGTATCATGTGGTGTGGTAAACCCTGGCGCAATTGAACTTAAACCCAATTCACGAAAAAAAGCTAAATCACACTGTACTGACAAGTCTGCCGCCGCTTTACTTTCCCATAAATGATGGGGGGATTGTTCAGTATATACACCGATATGTTTAGTTATTTCAGGTAAACGTGTATCAAGTACATTAACTAACAAGGCGTGAGTCACTAACTCATTGCCGACTTGATATTGCAATTCCATGGGGTATTGGCCTTGTTTCGATGCTGTTGTTGTCAATCTTAACGACAGTAACGTAGGATATTGCGACGATGGGATGGCGATATAGGGCGGTGTTAAATACTGCGCGCTAGGCTGTAAAACATTACTTTTTAACCTTTCTCTGCGTAGTTGCCATCTGCTCTGTCGCAATTCAGTTTGAATACCTGATCCACGATGTTTATTAACCAATTTTATATTTGAAATCATCTTACCTGGTTTAACATTCAGCTGATAAACCAGAAATTCGTTACTGTCCTGAGCCATATCTATAGATAGTGTTTGTGCTTGTTGACCCAGCACCTGATCGATAGATTGTGGCCTTTTGGGATTCAAATCGATTGGCCAATTACGCTTCCACCATTGTTCACGCGCGTCATTCAACGCCTGTGAAAATGTCGTGTCATTTGCTGGTTCAACAACGATCCCACTGACAAACCCAGCTTCAGGCGTATTCCCGTGGAAAGAAATCACATGCTCAGATGTGCTAGCAGCTAAAACAAATGTAATAGGCTCATAGTGAGGTGTAATCAAAGAATGGAACACAGATGTTTGCGCATTAAACACCTCATCTTTACCTTTTAAATAATGTTGGTTAAGCCATTGTCGATGATTAATTTGCTGTTCATATACCGTCTTGTTATTGGCTTTGATCACCCTTGATAAAATTCTCGGCGTGTATTCCCAATCTCCCATATCATGAATAAAGAGAGTCACTTTTGACGGTGAAGTCGTTGGTGGCAGTGTGATTTTCTCAATGCCTTTAATCCCATCAGTAATTAACCCTTCAGTGATGGAGAAATGTCGGTCACGTTGTAAGGCAGTTAAATAGCGACCACTAAGTGCGGAATGTTGAGGCGTAACACGTGTAAACTGAGGCCAAACGGGAGAGGATTTTGCGCCGAAATCCCATGCTAGCACATCGGTTGTCTGCTCCGGCGGAATATCTACTGACAAACGTTTGATGTCTATATCCACCTTATTATCTAAACTGAATATAATTATTTGCCTAAGCGAGCTTAAATCTAACGGTGTTTTATCACTTTTTAACGTGTTAGCTAAGGTAAGTTGTATATCAAAAGGACCTGGCGCTATCATCCGTTCAATATTGGCCCTCTGAGCATAAGAAGGACGTAAAGAGTCATCAATACGAATGATTAACATCACCGGCGTTTTATTATTGTTCTCACCTTTTATGGTAAGAACTGCGCTGGGTGCTGTGGCTTTAGAAAAAGATAAAACACGCTTGATAGCATGTGCTTGAAACGAGGTGGAGAATAGCAAGAATAATAAAAAGACATAGGATTTATTCAAGTATTTCTCCAATTAGATCTTGAGAAACCACTTGCGGGATCCTCGTTAATACTGGAATACCTAATTGCTCGACTAAATTCTTTTGATAATGAACGGTTTGATCATTGAGTTCGACAATAATAGCGCACCCAATCCCTAGAAATAATCCACCGACCAAACCTGCTAATAAAAATACGAAAGCAGATGGACTTGAGGGTATGCTAGGCGTAAAAGGTAAATCGATGATCTTAATCCGGTTTTCTTTTTCAAAAGTCCCTAAAGAACCGGTAACTCGAGCTAACTCACTACGTTCTAAAAATTCTTCATAAAGTTTATTTTTTACTTTTAAATCACGCTGCAAAATATTTAATTGTTTATCTAGTTCACCTAACTGTGAAGTCTGTTTTGTTTGTTCTACGATCATTTGTCGTAAACTTTTCACTTCCTCAGTTAATGCACTGACCTTATTACGAACTGATTGGAGTCGATCTAATTGTGATATTAATAATCGAGGTTGAGTACCATTAGTATCTGAGTTAGCTGCACCAGCCATGGTGATTAACTGGTCAGCATTCACCTGATTGTCTATGTTTGATAATGCATTGTTACGTTCAGTTTGTAATCGAGTGAGCCTTCTAAGCGTACCTTGTACACTACTGTGACCGTCTGTATAACGCGCTCGCAGTAGTGTTAAGTTACTTTGTAATGTCACAATTTCTTCTTCTAGTTTTGCCATTACTGGATTTGTTTTTGATAATTGCTGATCAATCGTCCCTAAACTATTTAATGCGCCAGCTAATTCAGCTTCACGTTCAAATAATCGATTTTTTAATTGGGCTAACCGACTGACGTTTCCCATATGCAATTCAGGTAATTGTTCTGCATGCTTATTTTTAAATGCTGCTAATGCATTTTCTGAGCGCTCTAATTCAACCTTCCTATCGGCTAATAAATCCATTAGAAATTCTGATGAATCTTCCATTGATGAGCGCTCTGGTGCTAATAATTGTTCAATAAAATACCCAGATAAAGTCTGTAGGATAGGCTCAATTACTTCTGGATCTGAGGCCGTATATTGGATCCTAATCAGGTCTTTACCTGACATTTCCATCCGCAATGAACTAGATAGCAAATAAATGGCTCTGTCTTGTTCTACTTTTGAGGATTTTTCATCAATCAAACCTCGATCTACGGCTACTTTATATAACACATGACGAGAATGTAATAGTGTTTGGAGCGCGGACAGGCGCTCCTTAAGCATTGCAGATACCGCAAAATCCTCTAGGAATGGATTCAGTTTTGAAGTTTCTTGAATTAACATGCTGGTATGGGCCGTATAGGTTTTAGGTGACACAAGACCTACAGCAAAGCCTATAATCGGCATGATAAGGAACGGAATGGCAATGACATAACGTCGACGCCAGGCAACATCAAGCCAGACATATAATTGATACGCAACATTATTCATGACTTAGCAGTAACTCCACTTGATTTGCTCGATAAGACCAATCTTCTTCACTCACTAAAGCTTGTTGTTCATAGTTATGTTCTGAAGACGCTGATGCATAAATAGCATCGACCATCTCTATATCGTTATCGACCACTGTCACAAATCCTTTATATGGAATTAATGCAGGGAAATCAGTACTGATAACAGGCTTGCCTGTTGCTAAATATTCTCTCAGTTTTAATGGATTACATGCTCGTATTTGTTCGTTGTCTACGAAAGGCAGTAACGACACTTGCCAATGTTGCGAAAATTGCGGCAATTCGTCATGCGCCACTTCGGCAAACACAAAAACATTGGGAAACTGTGTTAACTGACTAATATCAACAACTGGCTTACCAACAAACACAAAATTCCAATCGGGCATTTTACTGATCACACTGGCTAATAAGGGTTGGTGTAACCAATGAGAAATACTGCCATAAAAGCCCGCTATGGGTTTACCCTGCGGTAAAAGTTTGGATACCAGGGCGGGATGACTAAATAACTGATAATCCACGCCATGAGGCAATAAGTAGGTGTTAGGAGATGCTAGTTTTTTTTGTAAGGCTTCGCTAGAGACTAAAATGACATCAGCACGTTGAACAAGCAATTGTTCACGTTGCTCGACTACCTCATGATCCACTCCCGCTAATCCACCAAAATCATCTCCACAATAGTACACCACTTGGCTTTCATTTAATCGACCAATCATATCAACAGCTGTAGGTAATGACGTCCATAATATTGGTGCATTCATGCCCATTTTTTGGGCTAATGGATTAATTTGTTTTGCCAATAGATAGCTAGCAAAACGACGCATTAATCGGCTTTTAGGTACGGGGACGGTTTTAGGATTTAATACATTAAATTGTGTTGAGAATGCCTGTTCAGTATTCGAAGGGCTTTTTTGTTTAGCGAATAACTTTTCAAAAACACGTTTAACATCACGCCAGGTCAGTGTTGGCTGTCGTAAACCAATAGAGTTTACCCATAGCACTTTACGTGTTTTCTGAAGATGTTTAATTAAATGTTGTGTACTACTAGGTAACTTCCCCCAATCTTCACCAAAGACGATTAAATCTCGCTGCATGCTACTTTCTCAAAATATGAATACGGGAGCAACGTCACTTGATTACGACCTTGATGTTTAGACTTATATAAAGCTTCATCAGCATGTGCTAGTAGAGAATTAATATCATGTAAAAACGGCTTAAACTCTGTGACACCAAAACTGGCTGTAACGTTAATCGGCTTATTATTATATTCAATCGTTAGTTTCTCGATCATTAAACGATAACGTTCAGATGGGATCAACGCTTCATTTAAACTGGTATCAGGCATACAAATACAAAACTCTTCTCCTCCCAATCGACCAAAACTATCCTCTGCTCGGAGTGTTTCACTTATAGCGCTTGATACTTTGCGTAATACTTCATCCCCTGCATCATGGCCTAAGCCATCATTAATCGCTTTAAAGTGGTCTAAATCAAAATAAGCAATACACATAGCGCGATCGTGTCGTTGCGCTTTGACCATTTCTTTTTTCAATATATCTTTAAAATGGCGACGATTAGAAATACCGGTTAACACATCCGTTAACGATTCTTTTTGAAGTTGGTTGTATTGTTCACTATGAGATTTACGTAAACCAAACAAGCGATTGGTGGCAATTAATTTAGCTTCAACAAGTTCTTTATTAAACGGTGATGCTAAGAAATCATCTGCACCCGCATGTAATCCATCTACAATTAATTTAGATTCAACCCCATCAGTTAACAGTACGATTGGGCGCCAAGTCTCTTTAAGAAGATCTTCCATCATCCGTACCATTTTGACAGTCTCAATAGCATCATTAGCAAATGCAACAATATCAATCATGATCAAATCATAAATATCAGGTGTCGCTCGTAATGATGCGATTCCTTTTTCGCAAGAGATATAATGCGTTAAGCGATGATTCAACGAGGTTAAAATATCACTCATCGAGTCATTAGATGACTGCTTAGCGCTGATAAAAAGGATATTTAATCTTTTTTGAACGTCCATGTCCGATAACTCCATCTTAATAAAAACCCTCAAAACTTAGGGCATTAGTTAAGTCTGATACTTGTGTGGTTAATGTGTTGTAGCCATCAATACTACTATCGTAACTAATCCAATGAACCGTGAATAAGTTATTGCCAGCCGGCGCTGTCAGAGAAAAAGATTTTTGTTGTGCGGGTTCTAACATCATTCTGAAAATGATGTTGTCATTCTCATCAGCAATCGCCACCGTAGCAATGTTATCACTGCGATTAATTGCATCTAGATCAAGCTCACTAAACGTCACAAATGTATGACCCGTTGCAGCAATAGTATCGGCCGTAGTAGCAACAGGAGTGCTTTGTTGTGGAGGTAACAAATTAAGGGATGTATCTGTGCTTTCATCCCCTTCACTTCCACATCCGGTTAACAACATACATGTACTAGCTACTATAACAAGTGAATGATATTTCATGAAAAAGCCCTTATTGTGGTTGTGGAGAATAAATGAATAGAGGAGTTCCATTATCATACCAATCCGAATTCGACTCTGGATTTTCTAACCAATCAATAAATTCCGGATAGGCTTGACTAATATCTTTATTTTCTAATGGATGTTCCCAAATTACGGGTAAGTCGAGCACCCAAGGTAAGTTTTGGTCTTTAACCGTAAAGGGGCTCAGTACATCAGCGCTTATCACATATCCTTCAACGGGTTCATCAAATAAAGACGGGTCTGTGAAGCTACCGTCTTGTTCAAACCATTCAGTCCCTGTGTAATTAGCTAAGTGAACCTCTAAGCTGCGCCCTGGACCATTCACTTGACCAAATAAACCAAACCCTTTGGTCCATTTTGTGAACCAACTGTCATCTGAGTTATCACGAGAGAATTTATACACTGGAGTATTCTCATCGGTTGGATCGCCTTTTTCTGAAGCAAAGATAAAGTGATCGTAATTAACCTGTGTTAATGTCGTATCAGCATCTACCCAATTAACCTCTGATGCAGCATCTTGCTTAAACACAATATTAAGTGTTAGCTTATTTGCAGTAGTACCACTAGGACAACTTAAATCACTATCATCTGTCGTTTGAAACATGCACACTAGTGAATCTGATAGATCTGATGGATCTGACACCGAGTTACTATATCCCGATAACTCTTCAAAGAAGTTTTCAGTTAATGTGATGACCAACCTGGCATTATCACTTTCCAACGCCAAAGGATACTGATATGTAACAAGCCCTAGTCCAACTTCATTTGCAGAAAAGCCACCATTCGCAGCATCATAGTCATAGCTAGCTACTATATTATCTGAGTCATTAAGCTTAGTTAAGTTCAACGTATCGATATTATCTAAGCTAATACCGGGTAGGGATAACGCGAAACCATTTCGAAATATCGCTCCAATGGCATCAATTTCATAAGAGGCAGATAGTGATCTAATAATATTGACGGTATCACCTGCACCATTTTCTTTTTCCGTTGTGACTTTGGTCAAATCATAACTCACAACCACATCATTAAAATCATAATCCCCTTGCATGGGCCAGTTATCTTCAAACGCTAACTTACCTTGCTTCGAATTTGTGGTGTCGCCTACTTTACTTAGTTTTTTTGCAGTGCCTCTATTGGCAATGGCAGATAAAGGTGTGACTTCGACATGAAAAGATAAATCATTATAGTCTCTATCTCCGGCCCCAGTTCCTGTTAATGGTCTATCTTCAAAGCCATAAATAAATGCGCCACTAGAGCCAGCAGATACGGTGAGATCAGGATCATTTCCATCGAATAGAACATGATATTGACGACCTTCGCTAGAGCTCGGATTCAACGCCGGTAAAGTATAAAAAGGTTGGTCATATAATAAATCTATTTTTTGTTGTCCATTTTCACCTGCGACCCAATTATCAGATGCAATAAAAAATCCGATACTTTGACCCGCGGTTAATTCAATATAAAGATCAACCTGATCACCTTGAGTTAACGCACCACCATCATCTTTGGAAGCATTAGGAAAAATAACGACATGATCTATATTACTATCTATATTCGATATGCTACTAGGCGGGTTAGATGTATCATAAATAAAATACCCTAATGCATTACTATATCCAGCATTTTCGTCTAAGAACGCCACTTTGACAGACACAGTACCTACATAGTCTTCTTTTACCGAGATATTATTAAATGTTGAACCCAACAAAGACGTGTCTATTGCAATTTCATTTGGCACTAACCCATAAAATTGACCCAACATCGTTGTATCAAGGCTACCACTAATATTAGTCAAAAAACTATTTTTGGGCTTGCCTGTATCTTTATTGTAATTACTCTTCTTATAACTAATTACTGAAGATGATGCATTATCGTTAACATACTTCCACGTTGACGTATCCGTTTGCTCTTGTGCTTGCGCAGCGCTCGTTAATAGCATACTCACAATTAATAGAGACATGTGTTTGTTTATCATTTTATATCCTTGATAAGTGATATTTGTTGTTCGGTCCAGTGAGCAAGACTGACAATTAATGCGCCTAATATATATATCGGCCAACTAAATCCAAATGTTAGGAATGTTCCTGCAACTAATGTTCCCATCATTCCTGCTAACAAGGCTTCAGCTACTGTTTTTATCATTGGAGAAAAGTATGTGTCATTCTCTTCTATCGTCGACAACGTTCTTAACGCAGTTTTGACTAACATGACTATCGTAATCACAAATACTATAAATCCTAAAATTCCCGTCTCAGCTAACACCCCAAACCATGTGCTGTGAACCGCATGATTAAGACCATCCCAATGAGGACTGTAAAAAAAGTAGTTTGAGAAAAAGTTATCAATACCTACTCCTGTCAACGGGTTATCAGTAGCCATACCTATCGCTGCTTCCCATGCATAAATTCTGCCCATGGCAGATGCATCAACGCCCTCTTCTGCGGCGCCACCAGAAGCACGTTCAGATATCCCTGCTACTTGGTATAGTACAAGCGCGCCAATAATGCCAATCAAAAAGAACAATAATTTATTTTTTATTCGTCGATACGCATAAATACCAAAGACAGCCATGATCCCTAATAACCCGCCACGGCTTTGGGTGGCTAAAACCGCAGAAAATAAAATGCAGATACTGACAATACCAAAAAATTTTGTGGGATGATTCATACCTTTACTGACGATAAACCCGACAGCGAAAGCAGCTGGAAACATCAATACCAATGATAAGTCATTAGGGTCACCTAACACTGAACCGAAAACACGCCCTATGGTCACGCGAGTCTCTTCTACTAAGCCAATCCCTAATGCTTTGTTGGATAATGCTTTGATCCCCACAATCCAACCGGCAATGACAATCGCGACTGATGCGATAACAAATTCAGATTCACGTGTAATTAACCAAGCAATAGCAAAGCTCATAATGGCAATTTTGACGTAAATATTTAAATAATAGCCCATGGCCACCGGTAAATTACTCGCCATTACCACCCCAATGGATACCAACACATAAAATGTCATGAGCGAGGTAAACTCTGGTCGCCACCATAATGAAAAGCGTTTTTTGAAGAATACATTCCAACTCATACTGGCAATACTCGCAAGCGATAGCAGCAGTGGAATTTTGAAGTTATATAGTTGGGGAATGACTTCATGGATCCTAAAAAAGGAAAAGATGACGAACAAAAGCACCATGAAAAACGGATACTCCAGCACGATTAAAATAGCAAACGGTAACATTCCTACCGCAACAATGACGGCAGGATGTGGAATGAAATACCACACAACGGCTAGCAAGCCACATAATGAAATGATCAAAAAGTGTCGGGGAACGACTAGCAGCTTATCTAACATGAGCCCCCTCTATTTATTATTAGGGACCATTGAGTATCTCGTAACCACCAGCAGCTTCCAGCGATGATGATTAAGCAAATGACGCACAACACAACTTGACTAAAGGGCGTAAATTGCCAAACAATGACTGCGGCCAACGTACTCATCAGCGCTAATGCGCCAACGATCCACTTTAACGGGTAAGCTAATGGTAATTGCTGTTGAGAATAATAATAAAACCCAACACATTTACTCCATTGTGCAATAACTAATGCCCATGCTGCCCCAACGGCGCCATACATAGGGATCAATAAGCTCATTGCCAACACACCGATAATTGCACCCATGATATTGAGATGCATTTGTAAACGGGTACTGTCGTGAATAAAACAGCCGATATTGACGAGTTCTGCCGCTTCTTTTCCTGCCATTGCGACAGCGAGTACCCATAATACGCTAATGGCGGCATGATATTGAGACGGCATTAATATCCCGACGAACCAAGTTGAACAGGTAATCACGACAAACGTCGCCACCGTTAATATCCCTAATCCTAAACAGATTTTTTGGACGACTTGGGTTGTACCATCAGGGGCTTGTAATGCTTGGAAGCGCTGCGGTGACCACCACATCGTGTATGGCTGTAATAATAACACCACACCCAGGGCAAATTTAGCCGCCACACCATAAATGGCAACAGCTTCTAACGTACTTAAACTGGCAATGAACCATCGGTCTAGCCCCATTAAGACAAAGCCAACAAGGCCACTAATTAAGATGGGTAACGAATAACTAAAAACACGCTTGGTGAGTTTAAAATTCAATGTGAAACGACAATCTTGGAGTTGCAACACACATAGAAATACCATTTGGGCCAACGCACTGAGGAGTCCAGCGATAAAGATACTGGTGACATCCGCTGCATATTGCAATAACACAAGTGTCAATCCCGCTTGAAGTATTACCCTGCCCGTTGTTGCAACAAAAAATGCCACCGCTCTATCGTTCATGCGTAACCAGCCAAGTGGCACCGAAATCATGCTTTCTAAGGCGACAATGGATAATGCCAGCAGTATGGCTTGAGTCGGTATATTCCCTGGAATAATAGGTTGTAAGTATGCTCCAAACAGCAAAATCACGACAATACTTATCACAGTAATGACGCTAGCGAGTGTAAAAATAACGGATGCTAAATAACGTCGTTTATGACGATGCGTTGTCATGCCAGCAAATCGATACAAACTATCTTCTAAACCTAAACCGACTAACACACTGCCAATCACCGTCAGGCTGCTGAGGATCTCAACTTTACCAAACTCATCAGGAGATAAATAATGTGCGATAAATGGTAACATCAGTAATGAAATACCTTTCATTAAGGCAATGCTCAATCCATATAACAGAGGGTGTAATAGGGATTTTTTGATCATATCAAGCACCCTTCTATTGTCTTATGCATTTGGCCATAGGCTTTTTTCGCATCAAATCGCTGCGCTGCTTTACGTCCATTTACGCCAATCGCACGGGCCATTTCAGGCTGTGCTAGACACTGTGATAATGCTAAGTAAAGGGAATTAGGTTCATTGGGCTGATATTTGATACAGTGTTGCTGATCCACTAATTCTTGATCCCAAAAAGCGTTATCCGCAGGGATCACAACACACAGACCTGAAGCTAGTGCTTCTAATATGGATAATCCGAAAGGCTCTCCGGTACTGGTAGACACAAAGATCTGACAGGTTTCACGAATACTGTCTAAATTATCTGGGGATTCATACCAATGTACTCTCTCTAGGGGAATATCCACAGCGCTGACAGGCATATCAATCTGGGTCGGACGAATATAACAAATATGCGTATCAGGTCTTGCCGAATTATCAAACTGCTGTAATGCCTCTATAAATAAGTCTAAGCCTTTCCAGCGCAGTGCTGAGGCTGCCCAAAGTATTTGTGGACCAGCCTTCTTAGAAACCTCATTAAGTTGATAGTCGGTTAATGACACACCGTTTATAAATGAATGACTCACAATCCTTTTTGAAAGATCTTCCATCGACCCATTCGTCAAAGCTAATGTTTCATTTAAGGATGACAATGCACTAGGTAAATAAAATAGATAATCAACGTAATTCAATAACCGAGCATTTAAACGGCTCGGATAAACCGGTCCATGAATACACTGTAACCATTCAATACCACTGATTTTTTTGACCATAGCTAACGCAAAATCATTGCTAGGTAGTGAGCATCCCGCCAGTAACACAACCCGACGGACACATAGAATATACCAAAGTACCTGCACTGCTAACCATGCATGTCTTAATACGAAACGCCATCCAGATTGCGCTTGGTGTAAGGTTTCAAATTCATGTAATACATGTTGTGTGTAAGGAGTGTTACGCCAGCACGATGAGCTGGTAGTCAGTATATGGATGTGTTTTGGATCATGATTTAATGTGGCTAATATTCTACTGGTGGCAATTTTAGAGCCTCCAGCAAAAGGGATTGTATCAATACAGACAATGGCTTTTTCTTTTGTGTCAGCACCGCGTAATTTACGTAATTTCGACATGCCATAATGCTTGATAACATTAAGCGTGCTGGTGACTTGCTGCCAAATACTACCTGAATATGAACGACATTGGGCAAGCGCCATTTGATATACTTGCTGACATTGCTCAACATTACGGGTAATTGTGAAATTTGCTAATACTCTTTCATAACCCGCTTGGCCCATCGATTGACGTAACTGAGGATCATTGGCTAATTGTAAACAGGCATCAGCAATGGCTTGTGGCGACTCACTCGGTGTCAGTAAACCGGTAACGCCATCATCTATCACGCTGGCAATACCACCAACATCTGGGGCAACACAGGGTAATTTAGCTAAACCTGCCTCTGCCAGCACTAAACCGAATACTTCTTCTCGCGCACCAGAGACAAATATATCCGCATCACTTAACCAGCCAAATGCCTCACTTTGTTCACCAAGGAAAACAACATGAGCGGTCAGATCCAGTTTATCCACCAATGCAGTCAGGTCACCTAAAGCCTCACCCGCACCAATAATACATAAATGAACATCGATGTTGTTAGCTAACATGATAGCGGTAGCTCGGATAAGAATGTCCATACCTTTACGTTCAATTAAAGAGCCTACTGAGACCAACACCACTTTCTCTTGGGATAATTGATAAGTCTCTCTAATCGAGTGGGTGCGTTGCTGTAGCAATCGAGCTGTATCGATACCATTAGCAATTACATGAGTACGGCTGGCTTTGATTCCATCATCATGTAGTTGAGCGATGATAGGTGCACTTACCCCTATCAAATGATCAGCCTGATGAACGCGTAACGTTAATCGTTCAGAAAATACATAACGGGCATGCAGCTGTGTGACTAACGGAATGCAATGTTGATTGGCTAATGATGTGAGCCATTGATTAGGGGCTGCACTGTTTGCATGTACAATTTGTATCGCATGTTGTTTAATAATGTCCTGACCCGATACTATCAATGCTTGAGTCGCTTTAACATCCAAACGAGGCGCATGCCAACCTAATAACAAAGAAAACGGTTCGACATATACAGGGATATCCATATCGTCAAATTGTTGTGCCATGATTTGAGTATCACACCATAAAATCGGCGTGTATTGGGTCAAATCTAAATGATGAATAAGGTCGATCAAGCAACGTTCAGAACCTCGTATCCATTCAGTATGTCCGTAATGAACAAATAAAATAGGCGTGGGTTTAGACATATTCATTTCGCTTAGATGGTGATGACGTGTTGGGGAGTAAGCGCTGATATTGTGTTAACAATTTAGGCGTATATTCGCGCATACTAAAATGGCGTAGGATTTTATCTCTAGCATTTAATCGATATGCATTAATATCCTGTTGCGATAACTGTAACCAAGCCTCTAATGTGTCACAAAGCAATGACGGGCAATATTCATTGATGACCCAGCCATCAATATCGTGCTCAATTAATTGCTTAATACTGCCTACATCCGTCGCGATGACAGGAATACCTCTGAGCATCGCCTCTAAACAGACCATCGGTAGACCTTCTTTACGAGAAGGTAAAATTAGCACCGAGATTGTTTTCCAGACATTGTGCATGTCGGCTTGATGACCATGTAAGGTCAGGTTTTTAGGTGCTTTGTGAGCCAATGTTTGATATTCAGGACCATCGCCAAACATAGCAAATTGTTGATTTGGGAATTGTTCCGCTAACGCAACAAATCGTTCAGGAGCTTTTTCAGTACTTAATCGACCCACAAACCCTATCTGCGTGCCAAACTCGAGCCCAGTATTTTTAGTGCTGATGGCATTTAACATCACGTCACTTTGACCATTCAGACCAGATTGTATAGGTTCACTCACGCATATATTGTAATGACTAAGAAACGCAGTCCAACGATCAAGCGCGTCATATAAATATAATTTACCGGTGCCACGATCGCCGGAATGAAAGGTTGAAACAGATTGTGAACGAGTGAAGCGACATACTAAACGCGAATAGAGGTTAGCCTTGTAACCATGAGAGTGAACAATATCAAATTGCTGAGTTTTAACATAACGGTATAAGCTGCTAAAGGAACCGTTTAACGTATGGGTATGAATATTAGCATCTTGTAATCTCGTGATTAATGGATGGCTACCATAATCGGTTAATCTAACCACGGTCAAATCAACCGCATATCCACTAAGTGCTTTCGCTACTTCAAGAATATGACTTTCTATACCGCCGAAATCTCGAGAATCCAGCACCAATGCAATTTTCATCTAACCTACCTGTTGATATCCTATCAACTCTCTATATCGGTCAAATAAAATTAAAATTTACTGTTATTCACATATTATTTGTAAAGGTCATCGATTTGGTTTTGTGCCACTGAATAAAACCAAACCAACGATATGAAACTTCATTGCATATATGCTGACTTAGGTATTTTCAACAACTCGCTCTGAATAATCAGAAAAATCACTCGTATGGGTTTGAGGCTGGACAAATAGCGGACTTTCAATTACAAAATCAGCGGTGGCAATATTACACGCCACGACACAATTATACATGGTTGATAAGCGTAATAATGCTTTAATATCGACATCATGAGGTTGTGGAGTCATCGGATCGGTAAAGAAAAATAAGATATCCAATTGGCCTTCACAAATCATTGCGCCAAGTTGTTGGTCGCCGCCAAGGGGACCGGATTTAAGTGCCTTAATGGACAAATTCGGATTGGCAGCTTGAATTAACTTGCCCGTGGTACCGGTAGCGAAAATTTGATGAGCATTGAGCTTCGAGGCATGGGTTTTGGTCCACTCAATGGCTTGAGGCTTCATTTTGTCATGCGCCACTATGGCAATGCGCTTTGTCACAACAGTGGTCTGTGTCATTTTGAAAAATTCCTTAAAAAATATGAACATACAATTGTATGAGCACGTATAATAAACAAACTATCACAGGTATATTTCAATTATAAGACTTTTTATGCGTTCTTCTCGATTTGATATCAAAGATGACCAACATATCTCTTGGTCAGTATTTTATAAATTACTGCCCTATTTAGGCGAGTTTAAACAGCGGGTGGCTCTGGCACTTCTATGCTTAGTACTTGCCAAGGTCGCCAGTGTTGCCCTGCCCTTTGTGTTGAAATATTCAGTGGATAGCTTAAATGATCCAGCTACTATTACTCCACTACTATTAGCCCCTATTGCGCTAGTCATCGCCTACGGCGGATTTCGCTTTTTAAATGTCATTTTAGGGGAAGTGCGTGACACTTTATTTGGACGTGTAACCGAACGCGCTATGCGCCGCTTGGGATTAGAAGTATTTGAGCATCTCCATCGCTTAGATTTACGCTTTCATTTATCTCGGCAAACGGGTGGACTTTCACGAGATATCGATCGTGGTACCAATGGTATTAGTTTTTTAATGCGCTTTATGGTGTTTAATATTGGTCCGACGTTGCTTGAAATTGCATTTGTTGTGGGCATACTATTCACTAATTATGGGGTGACATTTGCTCTAATAATTTTAGTCTCTGTGGTGTTATATGTGTTCTTTTCCATGAAAGCCACTGATTGGCGCACCCGCTATGTACGAGAAGTCAATCAAGCCGATAACCAAACCAACACGCGCGCGGTAGATAGTCTACTAAACTATGAAACGGTCAAGTATTTTAATAACGAAGCATATGAAGCGAATCTGTACGACACTAACCTAGCGCGTTGGGAAACGGCGCGCCGTTCTAATCGCCTTTCCTTGTTTGCGCTTAATGGTGGTCAAGCACTTATTATTGCTAGTGCCATGACTGCTATGCTCATTTTAGCGGCACTAGAGGTACAAGCCGGCACCATGACGATTGGTGATTTTGTGTTAATCAATGCCTTTACCATGCAGATATTTATGCCACTAAACTTCTTAGGGTTTGTCTATCGAGAAATTCGGGGTGCACTAGCGAATATCGAAAACCTCTTTACGCTACTCAAAACAAAAGTGGGTGTCGAGGATACCTCCGATGCTAAGCCGATCTCTATTACACAAGGCCATATTCGTTTTGAACAGGTCAATTTTCATTATGAAGAAAATCGACACATCCTCAAAGATATCTCATTTGAGGTACCTGCAGGTTCAAAAGTCGCAATCGTCGGTCCGAGTGGCAGTGGTAAATCCACCTTAGCAAAACTCTTATTTCGCTTTTTTGATCCCGTTTCTGGCAGCATTAGCATCGATGGACAAGACATTAAACACTACCAGCAATTATCATTGCGTTCGAGTATTGGCATTGTGCCTCAAGATACTGTGCTATTTAATGATACCTTACGAGCCAATATTCAATATGGTGATACTGATGCGGACGAAAATGCCTTACAAAAAGCCATTGAAATGTCACAGCTCAGTGAATTTGTCGCGAAACTACCTGAAGGTTTAGATACCCAAGTCGGCGAACGTGGTTTGAAACTTTCAGGCGGCGAAAAACAGCGTGTGGCGATTGCGCGTACCATTCTGAAAAACCCGCCTATTGTTATTTTTGATGAAGCGACATCTTCATTGGATAGTCATTCTGAGCAAGGTATTTTAAGTGCCCTCGACGCACTTGCTCAGCAACATACTGCTATCGTTATTGCTCATCGACTTTCGACCATTCAAGATGCTGATATTATTATTGTCCTTGAAGATGGCATCATCACCGAACAAGGCAATCATGCAGATTTGATGAGTCAAAACGGTATATATGCAGGCTTATGGCAAGCACAACAAAAAAGGGTCATGGATTAATCCACATGAAACATCACATTATTCAAGGCTATATCCAACACATACATTTGATTGAATATGATCATGGTTGTCTTATGCTTGATGGTGGATGTCGCGCCGACTTAGCGACGATCCAAGATTTTTTTATCACCACTCTCAAACGGCCCGTTACAGATCTCAAAGTCGTCATGGTCACTCATTTACATCCTGACCATGCTGGCTGTGTTGCAGCGTTAAAGCAACTCACTCAATGTACTGTAGTTACGGGCACATACACAGCCCAATGGTATGCTGGCTGGAAGGGGCGTTTAGAACATATGGTCGATATGGGATTAGCGATATGGGTGGCCGCTAGAATGGGTAAACAACGGCAAAATATCTGGTATTCGCCTATGCTACGAGAAGATCAACAACTACAAGATGGCGATGTCGTACCCGGATTTGAAGATTGGCATATTATTACTACCCCTGGTCATACTGACCGAGATATTAGTCTAGTCAACCCGACTGAAAAGCTCATTTATGTGGCAGATTTAATTGTGAGTGTCAAACAACAACTGTGCGCGCCTATCCTGGTGTGTTTCCCTGACCAGTACAAAGCATCATTAGCACGCTTAAAACACTATATTGGTTACACCTTACTGATGGCTCATGTTAAACCACAAACATTACATGAAGCGCAAATTGACACATTAATCAATCAAGCTCCCAGTAGCCCTAAGACCAATATGACGACCATGAGCAGACTGATTAAAGGTAAATTCGCTCAATATCTAAAATAAATGACAATAAAAAAGGGAACAGATAATCGGTTCCCTTTACTCATCGCTCAGTGTAAATCGCTGATATTATTTTGCTTTTAAATAGTCTGACACTAAAAATGCCATCTCTAATACTTGATCAGCATTGAGACGTGGATCACATTGTGTTTGGTAAGCTTGCGCTAAATCATCATCACTGATTTTATATGCGCCACCAGTACATTCTGTCACATGTTGGCCGGTCATCTCTAAATGGATCCCACCAGCATGAGTCCCCTCTTGCTTATGCGCAGTAAAGAACTGTTGGATTTCACGTAAAATCGCATCAAAGTTACGCGTTTTGAAACCTGAAGAAGCCGAGAATGTATTACCATGCATCGGATCAGAGCTCCATACCACATGACGACCCTCGGCTTTTACTCGTGCCAGTAATTTAGGTAAGTTATCTGCTAATTTATCAGCTCCCATTCGCGTGATAAGTGTCAAGCGACCAGGAATATTGGTTGGATTTAATGCATCAATTAGTGTAATTAATTCGTCTGGTTGCATAGATGGACCAATTTTGACCCCAATTGGGTTATTGATGCCACGGAAAAATTCTACGTGTGCATGATCCAGTTGACGAGTACGCTCACCAATCCATAACATGTGCGCCGAACAGTTATAAGGTAATCCTGTTAATGTATCGATACGTGTTAATGCTTGCTCATAGTTCAATAACAACGCTTCATGCGATGTAAACAATGAGGTTTCATGTAAGGTATTGTGAGACTGACTGTTAATACCAATCACATCCATAAATGCCAACGTATCTTCGATACGATTAGCCATGTCTGAATAACGATCTTTTAATGGATTATTTTCCACAAACGCCATATTCCAGCGATTAACTTGATGTAAATCAGCCAAACCGCCTTGAGCAAATGCGCGCAATAAGTTTAACGTGGCTGCAGAGTTATGGTATGCCTGCAATAAACGTTGAGGATCAGGACGACGAGCCGCTTCTGTAAACTCGAACGAATTGATAATATCGCCACGATAACTGGGTAAAGATACCCCGTTAATGGTTTCCATATCTGAGGAACGAGGTTTGGCATATTGACCCGCCATACGTGCCACTTTCGTAACTGGACAACGACCACCAAAAGTGAGCACGATTGCCATTTGTAGCATCACTTTAAATGTATCGCGGATTTTAGGGGCATTAAATTCTGAGAATGATTCTGCGCAATCTCCCCCTTGTAATAAAAATCCATTACCTTGTGAAACATTCGCTAATTGGCCAAGTAAATCACGAGTTTCAGCAGCAAAAACTAATGGCGGATAACTGGCTAATTTAGCTTCAACATCCGCGACTTCAGCAGCGTCATCATATGTAGGTTGTTGTAAAATTGGCTTGTTACGCCAGCTGTCGATACTCCAGTCACTCATTGTTCAAAATTCCTAAATTTTTTCTTTCAAATATTACGTCGATTGTATCACATTCAGCATCAATATGGACTCAAACGACTTGATTAATTAGCACTAGAAGATGGATCAAGATGAATATTGATACATGATAGTATTTATTCAACGTCATCAGTTTTAGCGTAAATATGTGGGAATTTGCGCAGAACTGATCCCAAAGTAATCCACTAAGCATTGAGGTGACCATTTTTCGGCGATAGTACCGAACATTTCAATTTGTCCAGCTTGTAAAATAAGCACATCGTCTAGGGCACATTCTGTGAGCATCATTAACTGATGATGTGCAATGACAATAATATTTCCAACGGCTTTTAGTTGATGTAACAACGCCAACCATTTGATCTGATAAGCCAAATCTAACGCATCAAAGGGTTCATCAAAGAGTAATATTCCCATACCTGATTCAGCACTCTCCCAAACTTGCATCATACACCTTGCTAATTGGACTCGCTGTTGCTGACCACTTGATAAAGTATCGATTTGTCTAGCCATAAATTGATTGACTTCCAGGACGGTTTCTAACCTTTCTGGTGCTTGACTATAGGGAGTATAAAAAGAAAATATTTCACCCACCGTTAAACCAAATGCATTATGGTTATCTTGGGTGAGTAAACAGCGATGCTGATGGATATTACTTGGAGATAGCCCCTTAAATACAACACATTGATGATTTTTCGGTTGTATTAGACCTGCAATCGCATGCAGTAACGTCGATTTTCCTGCACCATTTTGTCCCACCAAATGGGTTAACGAGCTTTTGCTAAATGATAGGTTCGATATATGTAATCTTTCTGGCACAAATACATCATTAAGTTTAATTTCAATCGCGTCATGCTGCTTTAATTCATTAGACATGACGCTGACTACCTGATGCTCTCGTCAGTATTTGTCCCTGATACAATACATAAATAAAAATTGGACCACCGATTGTCGCAGTGAGTAATGACACCGGTAAAATGACACCTGATAAGAGATGATTGATATTAACGATGACGAGCATGAGCGCCGCTCCGACAATACCACTTAATGGAATAATTAAACGGTTATCTCGGCCTAATAAACGCCGTAAAATATGGGGTACTAATAACCCCACAAATGCTATGGAACCAGCAATTGACACACTTACGCCAACTAATAATGCGCAAACAGTTAATAACTTTCGAGTTAAGTGTTTAGGTTCAACTCCTAACAACTGTGCATTATGGTGACCTAAATACAATGCATTAAGATGACTTCGTTCACGTATTAACACCGTCATACCGAGTATTAATGCCGTACCTGCTACCCCTAAGATCGGATAATGAGTATGATTAAAACTGCCCATTAACCAAAACGTTAAATTCCGTGTTGCTTGTGCATCGCCTAATATATACAACCACGCCAAAACGGCTGCACAGACTGTGGATATGGCAATACCTGCTAAAATAACGCCAGCATGAGTCAGTTTAAGGCGTTGTGCTAAACGAAAGATCAATGCGCTACTCACTAGTGCTCCGATGAAACAAGCGATAGGTAGTCCCCACATCAAAGCACTTGAAGGTAATATTCCACCGATAATCACAATGCCAGCACACAAACTCGCACCACTACTGATCCCAATAATACCGGGGTCAGCTAAAGGGTTATTTAATAATATTTGTAACGTCGCTGAACTCATAGATAACGCACTACCCACGAGGATTGCAGTGATCATAATTGGTAATGATAGCTGCATAAAAATATGCTGTTCAACTGAATCGCTTAATAATGATGGGTGGGCAAAAAGGTTCAGTCCGATTAACAATAGTACTGCCAGCAAAGCACACAGAAGGATAACAAAACGGGTCTTCAAATTGTGCTTACCTCAACCGATAATAAATAATGTTTGCATTATGACTCAAGCATACTGCAATGTTCAACTGCTCAAGTATTTACAAGCACAATTAAAGCAGTCCGACTAACAAATCAGTGTACTTACTTTCACAATACTTACCTGAACGCATTCTTATTGTATACTATTAGCAAGACAAACTACCCTGTACCATTTTATGCATATTTTAATGTTGAGTTCTTCTCGAGTAAATAATTGTGATTATTTAGCTGCCGCCAAAAACGATATACTGACCCACCTTGGCGCCGTTTCTGAATGTTTATTTGTTCCCTATGCCGGTATTTCGACGAGCTATGATACATACACAGAAATGGTTCAACATGCTTTGCCTGAATTATCGGTAATCGGTTTACATACGTTTGATAATGAAGTGCAAGCCATCGCACGCGCATCACAAAACAACCAAGCAATATTAGTGGGAGGTGGAAATACCTTCCATTTACTCTACACATTGCAAAAATTAGGACTGATGCCGATAATTCAGGAACAGGTCATCAATCAAGATGTCCCCTATATTGGATGGAGCGCAGGTTCAAATATTTGTGGTGCCACTATCCGCACAACCAACGACATGCCTATCATTGAGCCGGCTTCTTTTACTGCGTTAAATTTTGTCTCATGCCAATTAAACCCGCATTATACCGACGATCATCCAAAAGATTTTCATGGAGAAACGCGCGATCAACGTCTTACTGAATTTGTTACATTACACCCGAATATCCCCATTATTGGGATCCGAGAAGGAAGTGCTTTGCGTTTAACCGGCACAAAAAAGGAACCAAATTTGGAGTTAAGTCACGATTACGATGGCGTCTTATTCACCCAAAAAAATGGTAAATCCAGCCTGCCAGCCGGTAGTAACCTGACTTATTTAATCTAATGTGTATCACTGATTTAACAGGCTAATATCTAAATGCGATGCGGCACTTGTTGCATCTTGAACATGAGGTATCACACCAAGTAGAGGGGCGCTGATCCGTGCTGTTAACGTTGCCAGATTCTCGTCAAAAAAGGGTTGTGTTTCAGGCGCATTAGCAATCCAGCCTACAATGTTAAGCCCTGATGATAAAATGGCTTGCTGCGTTAACAAGGCATGATTTAAGCAGCCAAGACGCATTCCCACGACCATTATAATGTCAATATCGAGTTGTTTTATGACATCCGGTAATGTCTGACGAGCATTGATAGGTAGCATCCATCCCCCCGCGCCTTCACTGATTAACACATCTAAATCATAATTAGCCAAATCGGCATAATTTTCTAATAAGACTGACATCTGTATTTCATGCTGAGTGCGAAGTGCGGCAATATGAGGGGCAATCGGTTCTTTAAATGCATAAGGGTTGAC